>Ga0371490_1000057_pt1 | contig 135482 bp, 129 predicted proteins | sample MB2SIPfraction_FD_207959 | JGI IMG/M metagenome (GOLD analysis project Ga0371490, IMG submission 207959) | Lab enriched peat soil microbial communities from McLean, Ithaca, NY, United States - MB28FN SIP fraction | ecosystem: Environmental > Terrestrial > Soil > Wetlands > Peat | place: USA... | reverse complement strand
CATAGCGAGGTGGTCCCACGCCTACCCATCCCGAACAGGACCGTGAAACACCTTAGCGCCGATGATAGTGCGGCATTCGCCGTGTGAAAGTAGGACACCGCCAGACTCCCCCTGCAGAGCCCAGACCCAACGGTCTGGGCTTTTTGCTTTGGCGCGCGCCAGACCCCAGGCGGTATCGTTGGTGATTCTCCTCTATTCTTAAATGTCTCCTTGCGCGGCAGGTTTTTGCCCAAAACGGCCGTTTTTTGATTAAAATCAAAACAGCACTTTCGTGTGCGTGCTTGTTGTCCTACAATCCCCCGTTCTAAAGATCCGTCAAGGAGCATTCATGTTGTACCCTGAATTGTTTGCGCAGCTGGAAAAGGCGCGCTGGAATATGGCCCAGGACATCCCCTGGGGCGAGTTCAATTCTGCATGCCTGAGTGATGAACAGGCGCAAACGATCAAGATGAACGCCATCACCGAGTGGGCCGCTTTGCCGGCGACGGAAATGTTCTTGCGTGATAATCGCAATGACTCCGATTTTTCGGCTTTCATGTCGATCTGGTTTTATGAGGAGCAGAAGCACGCGCTGGTGCTGATGGAATACCTGCGTCGCTTCCGCCCCGATCTGGTGCCGTCCGAAGCCGAACTGGACGCCGTGCGCTTCGAATTCGATCCTGCGCCGCAACTCGAAACGCTGATGTTGCATTTTTGCGGCGAAGTTCGCCTGACCCAGTGGTATCGCTGCGCCGCCGAATGGCACCAGGAGCCGGTGATCAAGCATATCTACAAGACCCTGTCCCAGGACGAGGCCCGTCATGGCGGTGCCTATCTGAAGTACATGAAAAAAGCGGTCGAACGCTTCGGCAATGAAGCACGGGCGGCATTTGCCAAGATCGGCCTGCTGATGGCGTCGTCGTCCCGCAGCGGCAGACCGCTGCACCCGACCAATCTGCATGTGAATCAAAGTCTGTTCCCGAACGACACGGTTCAATCCCGCCTGCCCGATCCCGAATGGCTGGAGGCGTGGCTAAGTAGTCAAATCAGCTTCGATGATTCTTGGGAAGCGCGTGTAGTGGGTGGTATCCTTCGCAACTTGTCCAGCTTGTTTGAGCGGCCGATCGAAACGATTCAGGCGCTGAATCGCTACCGCAAGGAATTGGCTGCGAGTTTGAAGGAACCCAATGTCGTACCCAACCCCGCAGTTTGAAAGCAAGATTTGCCCGCCGGAAAAAATTGTTGATGCCATGGCCGCGCTTGCGCGGCCTTTGGTGTTTACCAATGGTGCGTTCGATATCATTCACCGCGGCCATGTGACTTATCTCGCGCAGGCCCGCGATCTGGGGCAGAGCCTGATCGTTGCGCTCAATAGCGATGATTCGGTGCGGCGCCTCGGCAAGGGGGCTGATCGCCCGATCAATCCCTTGCTCAACCGGGCGGCAGTGATTGCCGCGCTTGAGTGTGTATCGCTCGTGACCTGGTTCGATCAGGATACCCCGGCGGAACTGATTGCCCGCATCCGTCCCGATGTACTGGTCAAAGGTGGTGACTGGCCGATCGACAAGATCGTCGGCGCCGCAGAGACGCAGGCGCGCGGCGGCAGTGTGCACTCGATCCCGTTCCTGTTCGAGACCTCCACGACGGCTACCCTGAAGAAAATCCGCGCGACGGGGCCAGAGAATGCCTGAAATGGCTTTTGCGGTGTTGCGCGCATTGTCAGACGGGAAATTTCACTCTGGCGAGAAAATCGCCCAGACGCTTGGCTGCTCGCGTACTTCGATCTGGCAGGCAGTGCATGTGATCGAAAACGATTTCGCCATTCAGGTTTTCAGTGTGCGCGGCCAGGGCTATCGACTGGCTGCGCCGCTTGACTGGCTCGATGTCGCGACGATTCGTTCCGGCCTCGACACAGCGACCGCCGATGTCTGGACTGTCGCCGTGGCCGATGAGATCGATTCGACCAATACCCGCCTGATGACCCTGGCTGCCAATGGCGGTCCGCATGGCCTCGTGCTTGCTGCCGAACGGCAAAGTGCCGGTCGCGGGCGGCTGGGGCGGCGCTGGCAGGCCCGGATCGGTGATTGCCTGATGTTCTCCATCTTGTGGCGCTTCGACCGCGGCATGGCCGAGCTGGCCGGCTTGTCCCTGGCCGTGGGGCTCGCGCTGGCGCGGGCGCTGCGCAAGCTCGGCGCGCCGGTCGAGCTGAAGTGGCCGAACGATCTGCTGCTGCAGGGGCGCAAGCTCGCCGGCATCCTGATCGAGCTGTCGGGTGATGCGCTCGGGCCGGCTGCGGTGGTGATCGGTATTGGTCTCAATGTCGTCGCTCCTGCCGATGTCGATCAACCGGTCGCCGCGCTGACCGATTGCGGACTGGAAGTCAGCCGCAATGAATTGCTGGCCGCGTTGCTCAATGCGTTGCAGCAGGTACTGACGACATTCAATCGCACCGGCTTTGCGCCGTTCGCCGACGAATGGATGCAACTGTCCGCCCATCAGGACGAACCGGTCAGGCTGAGTTTCGGGCCGGATGAATCGATCGATGGCATGGCACGCGGTGTGGCGGAGAACGGCGCCCTGCTGGTCGATACGCCGGCCGGTCGGCAAGTCTTCCATGTCGGCGAAGTCAGCCTGCGGAGACTGGCATGATGCTGTTGATCGATGCGGGCAACAGCCGCGTCAAGTGGGGTATCTGGCAGGACGGGCAGTGGCTGGCGCAAGGTGCGGCCGGTAATGGGCAACTCTCCGAACTGGCCGCCGCGTGGCGTGGTTTGCCGCTGGCCGGCGCCTGGGGAGCCTGCGTGGCATCCGACGATGTGCGCGGTGCAATCGAAGCGCAATTCGGTGGACCGATAAACTGGGTGTCGACGCAGGCCGAAGGCGGTGGGGTGCGCAATCATTACCATGCACCGGCACAGATGGGGTCCGATCGCTGGCTGTCGGTGCTGGCGGCACGGCGCCTGTGCGGAGATGACCTCGTGGTGGCCTGCGCCGGTACGGCGCTGACGATCGAGTCGCTGACGCGCGAAGGCGACTATCTCGGTGGGCTGATCATGCCCGGCTATGCCTTGATGCTGGCGGCAATGGCGCGCAATACAGCCCGTCTCGACCAGCCGGTCGGCGCCTGGACAGATTTCCCGCGTTGTACCGAAGATGCAATCGCCAGCGGTGTGCTCGAAGCGATGGTGGGTGCGATCGAACGTGCACGGCACAAGCTCGCCGCGCATACCGGGCGGCCGCTGCCAACCGTGTTCGTGACCGGCGGAGATGCGACGCGGATCGGACCGCAGCTCGCAAGCCCGGCGCGTATCGTGGATAATCTGGTACTTCTCGGCTTACTCGAGGTGGCGGACAAGTCATCATGAAGTGGTTTCTCGCTCTGCTGCTGGCACTGAATCTGTTCGTGGCCGGCGTATCTCTCCTGCGGCAGCACGATCCGGTAGATATTCACGCTACCGAGGTGGATGCCAGCAAGCTTAAGGTCCTGCCGCCAGACTGGCTGCCGGACGGTGCTTCGTCCGCACCGATCGCTTCGGCTCCGCTTTCCGCTTCGGCGCCAGCCGCCGCTGCGGCCTCTGCCCCGGTATCGCGCGCCGCCTCGGCACCCATTGCCCGTGCCAATCCAGCAATGCCGGCGAAAAAGCCGACCGCATCGGCGCCTGCCGGCAAGGCAAAACCCGCCGTACGCGAACACAAACCGGCTCATGCCGCGCTTGCCTCCGCTCCGGCTGCGAAGGCACTGCAATGCGCACAGTGGGGCGAGCTTTCCGACAGCTTGCTGACCCGCGTACAAGGCGGCTTGCCGGCACTGAAGCTGTCCGGCGACCAGTTGATGCAGCAAAAGGTGGCGACCGGTGAAGCCAGCGGCCCTGGCGTGCGCTATTGGGTGTACTACCCGGCCGGCGGCGCTGCCGGTCTGTCTGCCGAGCTCAAGGGCAAGGGCTTCGACAACTACGTCGTACAGAACGCCGGTGAATTCAAAGGTACCCTGTCGCTCGGCCTGTTCGGCAAGCGCGATGGCGCGGAGGCATTGCTCGGCAAGTTGAAGGCGGCCGGTTATTCGAAGGCGATGTTGCTGGCGCGCGGCAAGGGTGGCAACGACAAGACACGGCTTGTGTTCAAGTCGCTCGACGATGCGCAGCTGGCGGCCATTACCGCGCTGCAAAAGCGCCTGACGCCCGGCATTGTGCTCAAGACTGTGCCTTGCAGTGGCAAGTAGGCGAAGCGGATGTTCACTGACGGCCGGAATTTTCCGGCCGTTTTTTATTGGGCAGCCGGCGCGTCGAGCCGCATCAGGTAGGCGGGGTGGTCTTCGAGGATGGATAGCTGCACGAAACCGCCTGGCTGCACGGTGATCAGCCGTGCGGCGGCAAGGTCCATATCGAGCAGTTCGGCCAGCAGGGCCGTGATGACCGGTGCGTGGGTGACCAGCACCCGATGACTGCCGCGCGTATCGGCGATCCACTCGCTGAAGCCGGTCAGTACGCGGGTATGAAAGACGTCGCGGCTTTCGCCATTCGGCGGCGTCAGGGTGCCGGCCTGCCAGCGTGCTTCCGCACCCGGGTGCTGCCGGTGCAGCAGACCGGCCGGCAGTCCGTTCCAGTCGCCGAAATCGTAGTCGGCGAAGCGTGCATCGACCTTGAGCGGCACCGACATTGCCAGCGCATGCCGTACGGCAAATTCCCGGCAGCGTGACAGCGGCGAGGTGGCCATGGTCGACACCGGCGCGAGCGACGCCACCTGGCGCCAGCTTGTTTCCATCTGCAGTTGCCCCGCGTCGGTGAGGCCAATGTCGCGCAGTCCGGTAAACGGTCCGTCTTCCGCGGCGTTGCCATGTCGCATCAGGGTCAGGGTGTAGGGGTTCATCGCCGTGCATCTGTCGCTCAATCCATCAGGCCTATGACCATATGCCAACTCTTGGCCCCAGGCAACCGCGCTGCGGTATAATCCGGCCCGACAGGTGCCTGCTTTGCCATTCGGCGCGGCGGGTGAAACGGGAATCCGGTGTGAATCCGGTGCTGCCCCCGCAACGGTAAGGTCTGGTGCATGCCGCCCAGGTCTGGTTTCTCTAGCCACTGCCCTACGGGCGGGAAGGTGCCAGACCGTAAGACCAAGCCCGGAGACCGGCCTGCAGACAGCGCGTGCTCGCGCTTGTTTTTTTGCTTGTGGATCGCGGGGATGCGATGACGCCGGCTGACGGCCTGCAGGGGGTCGTCTTCGCTTTGGCTCTTCCTGCCGCGTTCTGCATTCCGATTTGGTAAGGACGCGTTTTCATGGCTGGTCTGAAATATCTGGCGGCATCGGTGCCGCTGTTGTTTGCCGCGACGGCATGGGGTGACGAGTTGCCGGAGTTCGACGGCGGCGACGTGGTGGTGACGGCGAGCGGGGTCCCGCAATCGAGTGCGCTGCTGCCTGTCAACGTCAGTGTCATCACGTCCGAGGATATCGCCGCGAGCAGCGCGGCCACGGTTACCGACGTACTGGCCACCGCGCCGGGCGTGCATCTGATCAACCAGGGCGGTTCCAGTCCGGTCATCGACCTGGGCGGCTTCGGTGTCGCCGGCACCAGCAATACCCTGGTACTGGTCGACGGTGTGCGGCAGAACACCAATGACCAAAGTCCTCCCGACCTGTCGTATATCCCCTTGTCCAGCGTCGAGCGCATCGAGATTGTGCGCGGCAGCGGTGCGGTGGCCTATGGCGCCGGCGCTACCGGCGGGGTGATCAACATCATCACCCGCTCGGGCTATCAAGCCGGTCAGTCGCTGACGCTTACCCAGACGATAGGCAGCTATAACCTGCGCGAGACCGATGCCAATTTCCGCATCGCCGGACGGAACGTGACGCTGTCCGGGTTCGGCCAGAGCATGAACACCGATCACTATCGCGACAATGCCGCCGAACGCAATGATGGCGGCGGACTCGAGGCCGACTGGAAATTCGACAACAGCAATCTGCGCCTGTATGCGCGCAGCGATAGCGACAGCCAGCGTTTTCCCGGCGCGCGCAAGGTGTATACCGACGGCTCGATCGATCAGTACACCGAAGACACCGCGGGCACCAGCACGCCGCTGAATAACGGGGTGGTCAAGACCGATATTGCCGGCTTGCAGTGGGATGGCCGGCTTGGCGCCGGGCGACTCTATCTGGATTTTGCCACGCGCGACAAGACGACCGACGGCAGTTATTTCAGCAGTAGTTACAATTCCTTCCTGCATGACTTGCTCAACGAAGACAGCGGCAGCGCACGCTATGTACTGCCGCTGGCCGGTCGCGGCCAATTGATGGTCGGCGCCGACTGGTTGTCCGGGGATGCGAGCGGTTATTCCGGCTCGACCTCCCTTTCGTCCGCGACGCTGGCTTCAAGTGCCAAGCAGAAGCACCAGGCGCTGTTCACCGAGTGGCAGACCGGTTTGTGGCGCGGGGCGACCATGACCCTCGGTGGCCGGGTGCAACGTATCGACGATCTGGTCAGCTGCACGGACAGTTCCAGCGGTTGTTATTCGTCGACGACCGATACCGAGCTGCACGCCTGGCAGGTTGGGCTGCGCCAGATTCTCGGTGCCGAATGGAGTGTGTTTGCCAATGCAGGGCAGAGCTTCCGCGTTGCCAATGTCGACGACGAGCTCTATACCGCCGGAACGCTGCTGCCGCAGAGCTCGCATGATCAGACCGTGGGTATTGCCTGGCAGCGACAGCGCAATAGCGCCAGTCTGAGCTTGTTCCGCTCCGAACTCAGCAATGAAATCCAGTTCATGCCCTATGCTGGCAATGCCCCGTACTTCGGGCAGAACATCAACCTGCCGCCGACCCGCCATCAGGGTCTCCAGTTCGACGGTGGCGTGCAGTTGACCGATACGCTGCGCTTGAGCGGCAATCTGACCTGGCAGCAGGCGATCTACCAGTCAGGGGTCTTCAATGGCACCGCTGTGTCGGGGAAAAGCATCCCGATGGTGCCGCACTGGCTGGCTACACTCGGCCTCGGCTGGCAAGCCGATGCGGTCGACCGGCTCAATATCGTGGCGAGCTATACCGGTACACAATGGCTCGATAACGACTCGGCCAACCAGGGCCCCGCCAGACTTGGCGCCTATACGCTGGTCGATGCCAGCTGGACGCGCAACTTTGGCAAGCGGGTCACGGCTGCGTTCAGCATCAACAACTTGTTCAATGACCGATATGCCACCTATGGCAGCTGGTCGAGCACGACAGGGACTTCCGCATATCAATGGTATTCGCTGTACCCGGGCGACCCGCGCAATTACAAGCTGTCGGTGACGGTGACGTTCGGATGATGAAAATCGCGGGGGCGAAATCCCTGCGCCGGTTTTGCGTTGCGGCCGTCCTGCTGTTCGGCGTGACAGAAGCCTGCGCGCTTACGGTGTCCGACGGCACCGGCCGCAGCGTGACGTTGGCCAGGCCGGCGACTCGCATCGTCACACTCGCGCCCAGCACCACCGAGCTTGTCTATGCAGCCGGTGGTGGTGGAGCAATGGTCGGTACGGTCGACTACAGCGATTTCCCCCCCGCCGCCAGACGGTTGCCGCATGTCGGCGGTCTCAGCGGACAAAGTCTGGAAGCCATCCTGCGCCTGCGCCCCGATCTGGTGGTGGCCTGGCTGGACGGTGTCTCGCCGCAACTTCTCGACCGCCTGCGCGGCCAGGGCATCGCGGTGTTTGTCAGTCATCCGCTGGCGCCAGACGATGTCGCGCGCGAAATGCTGGCACTCGGTCGGCTGGCCGGTACCGATGCCGTGGCCGCACGCGTCGCGGCCAGCTATCGCGGCCGCCTGGATGCGCTCCGGCATCGCTACCGGCAGCGTGCCCCGGTGACAGTGTTCTACCAGGTCGGCACCGCACCGCTGTTTACCGTCAGTGACCATAGTTTTGTCGGGCCATTGTTGCAGCTGTGCGGCGGGCGCAATGTTTTTGCTGCCGTGCCTGCCCCGGCGCCGCAGGTCAGCCGCGAGGCGGTTGTCGCAGCCAGGCCACAGGTGATGTTGTCGGCGACGGTGCGCGATCTGGCGATCTGGGACAACTGGCGGAGCATTCCGGCCGTAGCCTACGGGACGCGCTACGCGATAGACACCGATCTGGCAAGCCGGCCCGGTCCGCGATTGGTCGACGCGGCGCAGGCCATCTGCACCACGCTCGACACCGCGCGCCAGGTTCTTGGTTTGACGCCTCGCTGAGCGTTGGCTAAGCTCTGCGCCATGGACAAAGAACTTGAATCTCTGGAAACCAGCGTTTCGTCGCTGATTGGGCGCATTCGGGAGATGGGCGAGCAGAACGGCCGCCTGTCGGAAGCGCTATCGCATGCGCTGAAGGAAAATGCCGATCTGCATTTTCGCCTGGAGGAAACCAGATTGCGCGTTGCTACGCTGATCGAGCGCCTGCCCGGCGACGAGGAGGACGCATGAGCGAAATTGTGCAAGTGGATGTTTCGCTGCTTGGCAGACATTTCACCATCGGCACGTCGAACGAAGAGCGTGAGACCCTGCTCGAGGCGGTGCATCTGCTCGAAGAGAAGATCGATACCATCCAGAAACAGGGCAAGATCGTCGATGCCGACAAGATTGCCATCATGGCGGCATTGAATATCGCCCACGACCTGCTAAAAACGAAAGTGGGGGAAGGCTTGGAGATGGCGGCCTTTCAACGTAGAATACGAACCATGAACGAAGCGGCGGAAACCGCTCTGCAAGAAAGTCAGCAGTCGCTGTTCTGAGGCGAAGTTCTTTTACAGTTTACCCCCTGCGGTGTTCGAGACGGCTCAAAAATTCCTTTGAACCAATGCGTTCGCTTTGGTTGCTGGCAATGAGTAGCACTGGTGCGTCGTGTCCGTACGGATGCGCCCAAGGTGCGAGGCAGGCGACCCCCTGGAAACAGGGTTCAAGCGAATTTAGCCCGACCGGCACTCGCGGGGGACTCCCATTCAGACATTCACCACATGGTGAATGTCTTTTTTCATCATGACAGCCACCCAATCCACAGAACCCACCGACAAGCAGCGACTACGTCGTGCCTTGCGCCGCGTGCGCAAGGCGATGCCGTCTGCCGAGCGGCGACGGGCAGAGGCGCGCATCGCCGCGCTTGCCGCGCGTTTCGTCCGCCGCGGCAAGCGGATTGGCGGTTATCTGGCTTCCGGTTCCGAACTCGACATTTCCCCATTGCTCTCCCGCGCACTCGACCGCGGCGCCAGTGTGTTCTTGCCGGTGATTCCGGATCATGGCCGGCGGTTGTGGTTTTCCCGTCTGGGCGAGCGCGACTTGTGGTACCGCCATCCGCGTTATCCGTTGCTGGAGTACGCCGGGCCGGTATTGCGCGCCGAATTGCTGGATGTGTTGTTCGTTCCGCTGCTTGGTGTCGACAACGATGGTTTCCGGCTCGGTCAGGGCGGGGGCTTCTATGACACCTCGCTGCACGCGGCCGGCCGGCGCCGGCCGCTGCTGGTCGGTGTGGCGTTTGCGTGTCAGCGTGTCGAACGCGTACCGCGCGAGCGCTGGGATATCCGCCTTGACTGGCTGGTGACCGAAGCCGGCATCGTGCGGTACACGTCCTCACCTTCCTTGTGATTGCGCCGCCGTCGGACAGACAGCAGAATACTACGTCCGTATTCTGACCAAGGTTGCTTCCATGCTTTATCCTGCCATCGCACCCTACGCCAGCGGCATGCTGCGGCTCGACGATCTGCATCAGATGTACTGGGAGCAATGCGGTCGGCCGGACGGGGTGCCGGTACTCTATCTGCATGGCGGCCCGGGAGACGGGTGTGCGCCGATGTGTCGCCAGTTGTTCGATCCGGCGTTTTATCGCGCGGTACTGTTCGATCAGCGCGGCAGCGGCAGGTCTGTGCCTCGAGGTGAATTGCGGGGCAATAGCACCGGAGATTTGCTGCAGGATATCGAGCGTCTGCGGACATTCCTCGGTATCGAACGCTGGCTGGTGTTCGGTGGTTCCTGGGGCAGCACCCTGGCGCTCGCCTATGCGCAGCAACACCCGCAGCGGGTCTGTGGTCTGATTTTGCGTGGAGTGTTTCTCGGACGGGATACGGAAGTCGACTGGTTCATGCATGGCATGCGCCGTTTTCATCCCGAAGCCTGGGAGCGTTTCATTGCGCCGATTCCGCTCGACGAGCGTGGCGACCTGCTGGGCGCGCATTATCGTCGCCTGACCTCGTCCGACCCGGCGCAATTCATGCCGTCGGCGCGTGCCTGGGGGAGTTACGAGGCGAGCTGTGTATCGTTGTTGCCACGACCGGAGTTGATCGAAAGTGCTGGCAACGAATATGTCGCGTTACCGCTGGCGCGTATCGAAGCACACTATTTTACCAACCGGTTGTTTCTGGAGCCCGACCAGCTGCTTCGCAATGCAGATCAGATTGCCGATATCCCCGGCTGTATCGTGCAGGGACGACATGATCTGATCTGCCCACCAGAATCAGCTTACGCGCTGGCCGCAAGTTGGCCGCGGGCCGAGCTGTGTGTGGTCGAGGGGGCCGGGCATTCGTTGTGGGAGCCGGGCATTCTGGCGGCGTTGATGGATAGGCTTGAACGCTTCAAGCTGTTTTTCAATCGCTGAAGCGGATTTTTTCCCGCCGTTCTGCACCGAATCTTGCCGCGGTGCGACATTTGTCCGCCTGTGACTTCGCCCGTTGCCCTGTCGCGGCTATAATCGTCTGATTGACTTTCAGGCATAGAGCTTTATTTTCGGGATCACCATGCAAGAACATTATATTTCGAACGAGGTGGAAACCTCGGCTCAGCAGGACTGGGACAAAAACAAAGTATTCAAGGCCATCGAGGATGCATCGCGTCCGAAATACTACTGTCTGTCGATGTTCCCTTACCCTTCCGGCAAGCTGCACATGGGCCATGTGCGCAATTACACCATCGGCGACGTGCTGTCGCGTTTCAAGCGTCTGAACGGTTTCAACGTGCTGCAGCCAATGGGCTGGGACGCTTTCGGCCTGCCGGCGGAAAATGCCGCGATGAAAAACGGCGTCGCGCCGGCCGGCTGGACCTATTCCAATATCGATTACATGAAGCGCCAGCTCAAGAGCCTTGGCCTGGCCATCGACTGGGAACGCGAACTGGCGACCTGCAAGCCCGACTACTATCGCTGGGAACAATGGCTGTTCACCCGTCTGTTCAAGAAGGGGGTCATCTACAAGAAGGCCGGTGTGGTCAACTGGGACCCGGTGGACCACACCGTATTGGCCAATGAGCAGGTGATCGACGGCCGTGGCTGGCGTTCGGGCGCGCTGGTGGAAAAGCGCGAAATCCCGATGTACTACTTCAAGATTACCCAGTACGCCGAAGAATTGCTCCACTCGCTCGACACGCTGGACGGCTGGCCGGAACAGGTCAAGACCATGCAGCGCAACTGGATCGGCAAGAGCCGCGGCATGGAAGTCGCGTTCCCGTATGCCGATGGTTCCGGCGAATTGCTCAAGGTCTATACCACGCGTCCCGACACGCTGATGGGCGTGACCTATGTCGCGGTCGCCGCCGAGCATCCGCTGGCTGCGCGTGCGGCTGCCGATAATGCCGACCTGGCTGCTTTTGTGGCCGAATGCAAGAAGGGCGGCGTTTCCGAGGCGGACCTCGCCGTCCAGGAGAAGAAGGGCATGCCGACCGGGCTGTCGGTCAAGCATCCGTTTACCGGTGCCGACATTCCGGTCTGGGTCGGTAACTATGTGCTGTGGGGTTACGGCGAAGGCGCCGTCATGGCTGTTCCTGCACACGACGAGCGCGATTTCGAGTTTGCCCGCAAATATGGGCTGGCGATAAAGAGCGTGGTTCGTCCGGCCGACGGTTCGGCTCAGGCCGAGCCGCTGGACGCCGCCTATACCGATTGCGGCATCCTGTTCAACTCCGGCGAGTTCGACGGACTTGATTTCGCCGCAGCGTTCGATCGCATGGCCGAAGTATTGCAGGCGAAGGGCCTCGGCGCTCCGCGTACCCAGTACCGTCTGCGCGACTGGGGCATCAGCCGTCAGCGCTACTGGGGCTGCCCGATTCCGATCGTGCACTGTCCGCATTGCGGTGACGTACCGGTGCCGGAAGATCAATTGCCGGTCGTGTTGCCGGAAAATGTCGTCCCTGATGGCGTCGGTTCGCCGCTGGCCAAGATGCCGGAATTCTACGACACCACCTGCCCGAGCTGCGGTGGCAAGGCACGCCGTGAGACCGACACGATGGATACCTTTGTCGAGTCGAGCTGGTATTACGCGCGCTATGCGTCGCCGGCTTGCGCCGACAGCATGGTCGACAAGAAAGCAGCCGATTACTGGCTGTCGGTCGATCAGTACATCGGTGGTATCGAACATGCGATTTTGCACCTGCTCTACGCGCGCTTTTTCCACAAGCTGATGCGCGACGAGGGCTTGGTGTCCACCGACGAACCGTTCCGCAGCCTGCTGACGCAGGGCATGGTGGTGTGCGAGACCTTTTACCGTGACAATGCCGGTGGCCACAAAGACTGGATCGCGCCGGCCGATGTCGTCATCGAGCGCGATGCCAAGGGCAAGATCGTCCGTGCCACGCACAAGACCGACGGCCTGCCGGTGCTGATCGGCGGCATCGAGAAGATGTCGAAATCGAAGAACAACGGTGTTGACCCGCAGGATCTGATCGAGAAATACGGCGCCGACACGGCACGTCTGTTCATGATGTTTGCCGCACCGCCGGATCAGTCGCTCGAGTGGTCGGACGCTGGTGTCGAAGGGGCGCACCGTTTCCTGCGCCGCCTGTGGAAAACGGTCTATGAGCATGTCAGCGCCGGGGTGGTGACGCGCTATGCCGCGGGCGAGGTCTCCGCCGCGCTGAGCGAGTTGCGCTACAAGTTGCATGGCACCATCCAGAAGGTGACCGACGATTACGGTCGTCGCCAGCAATTCAATACGGCCATTGCTGCCGTGATGGAGCTTCTCAACGCCTATGACCGGGCCGACAAGTCGGGCGACCGCGGTCGGGCGGTGGCTCAGGAGGTGCTCGAAGGCGCAGTGCTGCTGCTCTCGCCGATCGTGCCGCACATCGCCGAAACCCTGTGGAGTGCGCTTGTCCCTGGCACGCGTCTGCTGGATCAGGCCTGGCCCAAGGCCGACGCTGCTGCATTGGTCAAGAGCGAGGTCGAGCTGATGGTGCAGGTCAACGGCAAGCTGCGCGGCAGCGTACGCGTGGCCGCCGATGCCGCCCGCGAGGTCATCGAGGCTGCTGCACTGGGAAACCCGAACGTGCAGAAATTCATCGACGGGCAAGCGCCGAAAAAGGTCATCGTGGTACCGGGCCGGCTCGTCAACATTGTCGTTTAAGCACCGGGCGGGGCTTGCCCCGCCTGCCCGCAGAGGAATTTCAATGACTCGATATTTTTCCCGGCTGACCGTGTGCGTTCTGGTCCTTCTCCTGTCCGCTTGCGGTTTCCACCTGCGCGGGCTGGGCGATCCCGGTACGGCGCGGCAGTTTCCGTTCCACTCGCTGTATATCGATTCGTCGCTGCCTGTGGCCCAGACTCTGGCGGCAAGACTGCGCTACGAGCCGACCTTACGCTTGTTGACCACGGCGACCAATGCCGATGCGGTGCTGCGTATCCTTTCCGAAAGCAAGGACAAGGAGATTTCCTCGATCGACCGAAACGGGCAGACCAACGAATACCGCCTGACCTATCACATGTCGGCACAGCTGTACATGGATGGCTCGCCGGTCGGTCCGCAGATTGTCGTGCGACAATCGCGCACCATGACCTATTCGTCGTCGGCGGTGCTGGGCAAGGGGCAGGAAGAAGATCTGCTGTGGAACGACATGGTCAACGATGCCGCACAGCTGATGCTCTACCGTCTCTCTACCAATCAGATGCACAAGGCTGCCGCCGCGTTTGAGGCCTCGGCTGCGCTTGGCAAGGCTCCAAATGCCGGCTCTCGCCCCTGAGTCTCTGGCGGCCCATCTGGGCAAGGGGTTGGCCCCGCTGTACCTGATTCACGGCGAGGAGGCGCTCCTTGCGCTGGAGGCGGCTGATCAGATCCGCGAAACAGCGCGCGCGAAGGGCTTTCTCGAGCGTGAAGTGCTGACGGTCGAAGCAGGATTCGATTGGTCGCAGTTGACCGATGCAATGACCAGCGTGTCGCTGTTTGCGTCGCAGAAGGTGCTCGAGGTGCGCATTCCCGGCGGCAAGCCGGGCACCGAGGGTGCGGAGGCGCTGATGCGCCTGGCGGCGGCCCCTCCGGACGATACCGTTACGCTGGTGATCTTGCCCAAGCTGGAACGGCAGCAGCAGCAGGCGAAGTGGTTTCAGGCGCTGGAAAAATCTGCCACGGTGGTGCATGCGGCGGCGATCGAGCGTGCTGCGTTGCCGGGCTGGATCGGACGAAGATTGCAGGCACAGGGCCAGAGCCTGGGCACGGAGGCGCTCGGGTTCTTTTCCGATCGGGTTGAAGGCAATCTGCTGGCGGCGCGCCAGGAAGTCGACAAGCTTGGTCTGCTCTATCCGCGCGGCGAACTGACGCTCGACATGCTGCGCGAGGCGGTGGCGAACGTCGCTCGTTTCAACGTTTTCCATCTTTCCGAGTCCTGGCTCGCCGGAGATACGGCGCGGGCTGTGCGCATGCTCGAAGGATTGGAAGCGGAAGGCGAGGCTCCGGTGCTGGTGCTCTGGTCGTTTACCGAAGATATCCGCATGTTGCTGCGCTTGCGCCAGGGACTGAAAGAAGGCCGCAATCCGCGCGACATGTCCCGGGAGTTGCGACTGTGGGGCAATAAACAGAAGCTGGCCGAACCGGCGCTGCGCCGGATCGGTGCGCGCAAACTGATGAACGGGCTGGAGTCCTGCTCGCGCATCGACCGGCAGATCAAGGGTGTTGAGCCGGGCGAGCCGTGGCGGACCCTGCGCGTGCTTGCGGCCGATCTATCCGCCTGATCTGTTTTCGCCAACCCGGCGAATCTTTTTCCTTCCAAGTAGGAATCTACTGCAAAAAACCCGATGACGTCGGGTTTTCTTTATTTTTCGACGTGTAAATCCAAATGGCATAAATCGGCTTGCCGCCCATTCCGACCGCCCCTAGACTGCGTAACGAATTATTAAAAATAAAGTAATCGTTGCTTACATATCGTTTGCGCAGCAGCGCTATCGCAATCAGGAGGCCAGAGATGACACATACGTTTCATCATGGAGGAAACCGTGTCCGTAGCAAGTTTGTGCTGATGGAGAGCATCCACCACGTACTCGACATTCTGTTGGATGCCGGCGAACCCAGGCTTGTTCACTGGGATGGACGGATTCTCAGAATGCACAAACTGTCGTCCCGCAAGGCAAAGCAGATCTTCCATTCCCCTCAGTCGTTTCCAGGTCTGCTCGGTGTCTATGATCACAATGCGCTCTACCGTGATCTTGCCGATCCGCTTGGCGACATGCTGGGTATTCAGCTATAGACGCAATCCCTACCAGCGCTCGGTAGCGATGCCCTCGTCACCACTGATGATCAGCACACGATGCTCAGCAGTGAAGGGGGTATCGTCCTGAGCGCGGTAACGGGCCAGAACCCTGGCCACATAGCCGCGCGTTTCCGCAAAGGGCGGGATGGCATTACGGTAGCGCACAACGGCACCTTCTCCGGCGTTGTAGGCCGCGATGGCGAGCGGCAGATTGCCGTCGAATTTCATCAACAGGGACTTGAGATAACGCGCGCCAGCGGCCAGGTTCTGGCGTGGATCGTTCAGGTCATCGGCGCCAAAGCGCGCCCCGGTAGCCGGCATCACCTGCATCAGACCAATGGCCCCCTTGGGTGATACCGCCGTCGGATCATAACCGGACTCCACTGCGATCATCGCATGCAGCAGGCGGTGATCGAGGCCGTGGTCAAGCGCTGTTGCGTCGATCAGTGCCCGCAAGGCGGACCGTTGGTCAGGGCGGGCCGTCATGTGCGCCGCTGGAGCGACGCGCTGGTAACGGCTATCCGGACGATAATTGGCGAGGTGCACCACGCCGTCGGCATCGCGATATTGATACAGGGCGGACTGGGCCTGGGTGGTGCCGGCGAGTAGCACGAGTCCGATCAGGAGAGCCTTGGCCATGATGACCGCATGAGAAGGAAAGTAGCGAGACTACCGTGCACCAAGTCCCGCAGGCAAGCGCCGGCGATTCATTCCCGGTGATAGGGATGGTTGTTCAGGATGCTGATTGCCCGATAGATCTGCTCGACCAGTAAAACGCGCACCATGCCGTGCGGCAGCGTCAACGCCGAGAGTTGCAGCAGGGTATCCGCCTTTTGCTTGAGCTCAGGTGCTAGCCCGTCTGCGCCACCGATCACGAAGCACAGGTCGTGGCCATCTTTCAGCCATCCCTGCATCTGTTCCGCCAGTCTGACGGTAGTCCAGTTCTTGCCGCGTTCGTCTAGCACGACAAGCGTTGCACGGGGAGGAATGGCGGCCATCAAGCGTGTGTGTTCGGCGGCGATGCCCTTCTCGGCATTGACGCCGCCACCGCGCTTTTCCGGCTTGATTTCCTTCAGTTCGAGATGGATGTCACGGCCAAAACGCTTGGCGTAATCGGCAAATGCTTCATCCACCCAATTCGGCATGCGGGTGCCGACGGCGAGAATCGAGATTTTCATAGCTTGGCGGGCAGGCGGAAGCAGGGCGCATCAACGCGGTTGAACGCCCTTGCTGCCGGGTATGGCTCAGATGACCTTCCAGGGCTTGGCGCCGGTCGGTACGAAGGAGGGCTTTTCCCCACCCCACAATGCCTCGATATCGTAATAGTCGCGTACGGCCGGCAGCATGACATGAATCACCACGTCGCCTGCATCGACCAGCACCCATTCCCCGAACTCTTCCCCTTCGGTCCCTACGATGTCGACACCTGCCTCTTTCAGCTTGACGCTCACATTGTTCGCCAGGGCTTTGACCTGCCGGTTAGAGTCGCCGGTGCAGACGATCAGGTGCTGGAACAGCGATGTCAGGTCGCGGGTGTCCAGTTCGATGATGTCCTTGCCCTTTACGTCTTCCAAGGCGTCAACTGCGAGTTTGACGATTTCAGAGATTTCCATGAGTCCCTTCCAAAATGACTGTGTGCACCGTCCGCGCTAGGCTGGCGCATCTCTCGTTATGTCTGTAAACAGGCTGCGCCTTTTACCGGTATAGCCCGTGTTTAAGAATATAGGCGGCGATCGCAGGCGGTACCAGCCGGGAAACATCGTCGTCCCTGGTCAGCAAATCCCTGATATTGCTGGCCGACAGATCCAGCGGTTCGAGCGCAAGGCGCAGGATTGTACCAGAGGGGCGGGTCGTTGTGGCCTGTAATGCGAGACGATCATGCCATGCCGTCTGTACCTCTTGCGGCAGGCGTTCGGCGTCGAAGCCGGGACGCATGGCCACGGCGAGGTGTGCCAGGTCGAATAATTCGCTCCAGCGTTTCCATGTGTGCAGGCGGGCCAGAGAGTCCGACCCGACCAGAAACCAGAGCGGGGCATCCGGGCCGATTTCTGCACGAACCTCTTCCAGCGTGTCGATGGTATATGAGCGGCCGGCCCGGCGGATTTCCCTATCGTCGGCGTGCATCTCGGCATCGTTCGCGACCCCGAGACGTACCATTTCCAGCCGATCGGCCGCGCTGGCGGTGCTGTCGTTGTCACGATGATAGGGCTGGCCTGCCGGGATCAACTTCAATTCGGTCAAGCCGACTTCTTTGACAAAGGCACGCGCCATGCGCAGATGAGCACCGTGAAACGGGTCGAATGTGCCGCCGAAAACGCCGACGACCCGGCCGTTCAAGCGCCAGCCTCCTGTTTGCGTCCGTCGACGATCAATCGCAAGGCGCCGGTTTCCGGATGGATGACCAGCCCATGGATCGGGGTATCGCGCGGGACCAGCGGGTGCTGGCGAATGACGCCGACCGTATGGCGCACGCTGTCGTCGACGTTGTCGAATCCTTTGAGCCAGTAGTCGAGATCGATGCCGGCAGAGCGCAAGGTGTCGATCGTCTGCTGGCTGATGCCGCGATCGACGGCTGCGGCCAGCACTTGTTCCGGATGGATGCCGTTCATCCCGCAGTCGCAGTGGGCAACCACGCAGATTTCGTCTACACGCAGCTGGTAGATGGCGACGATGATGCTGCGCATGACCGAACCCCATTGATGGGTGACGAGTGCGCCAGCGTTCTTGATCAGTTTTGCATCACCGTTCCTCAGGCCCATAGCCTTCGGCAAAAGCTCTACCAGTCTGGCGTCCATGCAGGCCAGAACCAGCAGATTCTTGTCGGGGAATTTATCTGTTTTGAACTGTTCGTATTCGTGATTGTCAACGAAGTTCCGATTGTGTTCGAGCATCGTACCAAGCACGCTCATAGGGCTATCTCCTTGCCGGTGAAGGCATTGCTGTTGCGCAAGCATAGTAGCGCGAGATGACCGGCAAGGCTATGCCCGTGTCGGCCCCTCCCGGCGGGTGGTCGCCCCGTTCCAATGGACAGGACTGGTGTCGGTGGATGAACTCCGCGGCTACGATCCTGTCTCTGGATGGATGAGGGGGCGAGGGACGGACGCCTGTAAAAGCCTGGCAAGAATCATCGGATCCGCGCTTGCTGCAACAGGATCTCTCCATCCCGGACCCTCATCCCATGCGATGGCGCGTTAAGGAAACTACAGTCATGGACCTGTCTGAACTCAAAGAAAACATTTCGGAGGCCACCGGGCTGCTCAAGAGCTTGGCCAACGAAGACCGCCTCTTGCTGCTGTGTCAGCTGGTGTCTGGAGAAAAGGCCGTCTCCGAACTAGAGCGCCTGACCGGCATCCGGCAGCCGACGCTTTCGCAGCAGTTGGGCGTTCTGCGCAATGAAGGACTGGTGACGACCCGCCGCGAGGGGAAATGGATTTTTTACAGTGTCGCAAGCCGCGATGCGACCGCCCTTCTGTCGACGTTGCACAATCTGTTCACCGCCGAGGCGGCTCGGCCCAAGGAGCTGCGCGGACCTCTCGAGGTGGCGGCCCGGACGATCTGAGTCCGGGTATGGCTGGCCATCGAAAAGTGATTCCCGCATTTAGACGGACAGCCTATCATTAGCCACATGAAACGGCTCCCGATCCTTTCCCTTTTTCTGGCGGCGGCGCTGCTTGGGCAGGCCGCCTGCGCCCGCATTGATCTTCCCGATCTCGGTGATATTTCCCAGGCGTCGATGACGATGTCTGACGAAAATCGCATCGGCCGCGAGGCAATGGCGCAGCTGCGCCAGCAGAATGCCATCAGCGACGATGTCGAGCTGAATGCCTACATTAATATGCTGGGCGGCAAACTCGCTGCCGCGGTGCCCCCGGGAGATATCAAGTTCACCTTTTTCGTCGTCAATGACAATAGCATCAACGCATTTGCCATGCCTGGTGGATATGTAGGAGTCAACAAGGGGCTGATTCTGACCACGCAAAGCGAGGGTGAGCTCGCCTCGGTGCTTGGGCACGAAATGGCGCACGTGACGCAGCATCATATTGCCCGCATGCAGGCGACGACCGTATCGAACCAGCTGACGCTACTGGCGACCCTGGTCGCCGCGGTACTGGCTTCGCGCAGCAACAACTCCGATGCGGTGATTGGCACGCTGAGCGCCGGTATTGGTCTGACGGCTTCCAATCAGCTCGCTTTTTCGCGGGATTTCGAACGTGAAGCCGACCGGGTCGGCATGCAATACCTGGCTGCGGCGGGTTTCGACGTGCGCGACATGCCGGCTTTCTTCCAGCGACTGCAGCAGGATGAGCACCTCAATGGCGCCGATGCCTATGCTTTCCTGCGTACTCACCCGGTGACGGTCGAGCGGATCAGCGAAGCGCAGAACCGTGCTTTCGACGCGCCGGTACGCATGCGGCTGAGCAGCGTTACCTATTTTCTGGTGCGGGAGAAGATTCGCTCTCAAAGCATGTCCGGCGCCGACGCGCTCAGATACTACAAGACCGCGCTCGATCGGCGACTGTTCCTGAGCGAGGGGGCCACCTGGTACGGCCTGGCGCGCGCGCGCATGGAACAGCAGGATTATGCCGGCGCCCGGCAGGCGCTGTCGCAGGCGCGCAAGCTGTTGCAGCCTGATCCGATGCTGGAAGAACTGGAAGCGGAAATCGACAAGGCGGCCGGAAACTGGGGCCAGGCATTGGCAGCCTACCGTGCCGGTCGGGTTCGCTTCCCCAATAGCCGCATCATGTCAGCCGGCGAAATAGACGCGCTGCTGCAAACCGGGCAACGGCAGGCGGCGCTCAAAGAAATTAACGCACAACTTGTCATCTATCCGAACGATCCCATCCTGTTCCGGCTCCAATCCCGTGTCTATGCTGATGGGGACATGTTGCGTTTCCACGCGGCCCTGGGCAGCGCGCTGTACTTCGAAAAGCAGTACGACGCCGCACTTGAGCAGTATCAGTTGGCCAGCCAGTCGCCGGGCGACGATTTTTATCTGCGCTCGTCGATCGAGGCTCGCATTCGTGAGCTGACCAAGATGCAGGCGGACGATAAGGACGCCGGAAAACACGCGTCAGCTATTCAATAGCAAAAATGCAACATGGTGCGGTGCGCCATCGGTGAAAAAGCTTCGCCTATGGAGTATTGGCACTAATCTTCTATTCCAAAACGAATATTTTTCGTTTTACACTGCAGCCTCAGCGGAAAATTTTCTAAACCGAAAAATACAAGACTGAAATCGAAAATTAAAGACAGCAAATCGATACGGGTGATTCATAAGTGAACATCCGTATTCCATCGAGAGAAAAGAAAGACCGGCACGGGGATGTCGGTCACCATTGATGAGGATGTAAAAAATGGCTGCTAGCTTGCCGCAAGATATTGATCCGTTGGAAACCCGGGAATGGCTAGATGCCCTGGAATCGGTGCTGGATACCGAGGGGGCCGAACGGGCGCATTTTCTGTTGGAAAGCATGGTCGTGCAGACCCGGACACGTGGTGGACACCTGCCATTCCATGCAACGACCGGCTATCAGAATACAATCCCGGTCGGCCGTGAAAAGAAGTCGCCCGGCGATCACGAACTTGAAAACCGCCTCTGCTCGATCAACCGCTGGAATGCGATGGCCATGGTGCTGCGCGCCGGCAAGAAAGATCTGGAGCTGGGCGGCCACATTGCCAGTTTCCAGTCCTCGGCCACGCTGTACGACGTCGGCCTGAATCATTTCTGGCGTGCGCCCAATGATGAGCAGGACGGCGATCTGGTCTATTTCCAGGGGCACATCGCCCCGGGGATCTACGCCCGTGCCTTCATGGAAGGACGGCTCAGCGAGAAAGACCTCGACAACTTCCGCCAGGAAGTCGATGGCAAGGGCCTGTCGTCCTACCCGCACCCCTGGCTTCAACCCGATTTCTGGCAGTTCCCCACCGTCTCGATGGGGCTTGGCCCGTTGATGGCCATCTACCAGGCCCGCTTCCTGAAATATCTCGAAAGTCGCGGACTGGCCCGTACGCCGGGCCGCAAGGTGTGGTGTTTCTGCGGCGACGGTGAAATGGACGAACCGGAATCGCTCGGCGCCATCAGCCTTGCTTCGCGCGAAGGTCTCGACAATCTGATTTTCGTCGTCAACTGCAACCTGCAGCGTCTCGATGGCCCGGTGCGCGGCAACGGCAAGATCATCCAGGAACTCGAAGGCGAATTCCGCGGTGCCGGCTGGAACGTGCTCAAGGTCATCTGGGGCAGCCGCTGGGATCCGCTCCTCGCCATGGACAGCAAGGGTCTGCTCAAGAAGCGCATGGACGAATGCGTCGATGGCGACTATCAGACGTTCAAGTCGAAAAACGGCGCCTATGTGCGCGAACACTTCTTCGGCACCTATCCCGAACTGCGGGAAATGGTCGCCAACATGTCCGACGACGAGATCTGGGCGCTCAATCGCGGCGGCCACGATCCGCATAAGGTCTATGCCGCCTATCACGAGGCGACCACCAATGCCGACGGTCGTCCGACGGTGATTCTCGCCAAGACCATCAAGGGCTTCGGCATGGGCGCGGCCGGCGAGGCGCAGAACATCGCCCACCAGGCGAAGAAAATGGATACCGACTCGATCCGCCGTTTGCGCGATCGCCTCGGCATCCCGGTTTCCGACGAAGACCTGTCGAGCGTGCCCTATTACCGTCCGGCCGACGACAGTCCGGAAATGCGTTATCTGCAGGAACGACGTGCCGCGCTCGGCGGCTATCTGCCGCGCCGCCATCCGGTGACTGCGCCGCTCGCCGTGCCGGGTCTGCACCTGTTCGATGCGCAGCTGAAGGATTCCGGCGAACGCGAGTTTTCCACCACCATGGCGTTCGTGCGCATGCTGGGCTCCTTGCTCAAGGACAAGAATATCGGCAAGCAGATCGTGCCGATCGTGCCTGACGAATCGCGCACCTTCGGTATGGAAGGCATGTTCCGCCAATACGGAATCTGGTCGTCCATCGGTCAGAACTACGTGCCGCAAGACCATGACCAACTGATGTTCTACAAGGAATCGAAGGACGGTCAAATCCTGCAGGAAGGGATCAACGAACCCGGCGCGATGTCGTCGTGGATCGCGGCGGCGACCAGTTATGCCAACAACGGCATTCCGATGATTCCGTTCTACATCTACTACTCGATGTTCGGCTTCCAGCGCATCGGCGATCTCGCCTGGGCTGCCGGTGACATGCGTGCACGCGGCTTCCTGCTCGGTGGTACCGCCGGGCGCACCACGCTCAACGGCGAAGGCCTGCAGCACGAAGACGGTCACAGCCACATCCAGGCGGGGCTGATCCCCAACTGCATCAGCTACGATCCGACCTTTGCCTACGAGCTGGCGGTGATCATGCAGGACGGCCTGCGTCGCATGTACGGCGAACAGGAAGACGTGTTCTTCTACATCACGCTGATGAACGAGAACTACGCCCACCCGGCCATGCCGGTCGGCGCCGAAGAGGGCATCCTCAAGGGCATGTACCTGCTGCGCGACGGCGGCGAGGCCGACGTGAAGGTGCAACTGATGGGTTCGGGCACCATCCTGCGCGAAGTCATCGCCGCCGCCGACCTGCTGCGCAACGATTTCGGCATTGCCGCGGACATCTGGAGCGCCACCTCGTTCAATCTGCTGCGCCGCGACGGCATGGCGGTCGAGCGCTGGAACATGCTGCATCCGGACGCCGAGCAACGCGTACCGTTCGCCACTGCGCAACTGCAGGGCCGGCAAGGGCCGCTGGTCGCTGCGACCGACTATATCCGCAACTACGCCGAACAGATCCGCGCCTATGTGCCGGGCCGCTACACGGTACTCGGCACCGACGGTTTCGGCCGTTCCGACTCGCGCAGCCAGCTGCGCAAGTTCTTCGAAGTGGACCGCTACCACGTTGCCGTCGCAGCGTTGGCCGCACTGGCGCAGGAGGGCAAGATCGAGCGCGCCCGCGTCGGCGAGGCCATCGTGCGCTACGGCATCAACGCCGATCTGCCGGCGCCGTGGACCGTCTGAGTCTTTTTGAAGAATGCCGGCGCCGGGCCAGTCCCGGCGCCATACGTGGAACCAGATAACATGAGCAATCTGATTGATCTGAAAGTACCCGATATCGGCGGCCACAACGGCGTCGACGTCATCGAAGTCTTCATCCAGGCGGGGCAACGCGTCGAAATCGACGATTCGCTGCTGACGCTCGAAACCGACAAGGCAACCATGGAAGTGCCGGCGAGCGCTGCCGGCGTGGTGCGCGAAGTGTTGGTACAGGTCGGCGCCAAGGTGTCCGAAGGCGACATCATCGCCCGCATCGAAGCCAGCGATGCCCCTGCGCTTGCCGCTCCGGCTGCCGCGCCCGTCGCTGCCGCGGCGTCCGCTCCCGCTCCTGCCGCAGCGCCGGCTGCCGTGCCGGCCGATGAACCTGCCTTCGGCACCGCACACGCCGGTCCGTCCGCCCGCCGCCTCGCACGCGAGCTCGGCGTCGATCTGAGCCGGGTCAGGGGCAGCGGTCGCAAGGGGCGCATTGTCGAAGAAGACATCAAGGCCTATGTGAAGGGCGTGATGTCGGGCACGGAAGCGCCCGTCGCCGGCCCGACCGGCGCCAGCGGCGCGGGACTCGACCTGCTGCCGTGGCCGAAGGTCGATTTCGCCAAGTTCGGCCCGGTCGACGTCCAGCCACTGTCGCGCATCAAGAAAATCTCCGGCGCCAACCTGGCGCGCAACTGGGTGATGATTCCGCACGTCACCCAGTTCGACGAAGCCGACATCACCGAAATGGAAGCTTTCCGCAAGAGCATGGGAGAAGAGCTCAAGGCCGACGGCGTGAAGCTGACGCCGCTCGCCTTCCTGATCCGCGCGTGCGTTGCGGCGCTGAAGAAATTCCCCCAATTCAATGCGAGCCTCGATGGCGACCAGCTGGTGCTCAAGCAGTACTACCACATCGGTTTCGCCGCCGACACGCCCAACGGCCTGGTGGTGCCGGTGATCCGCGATGCCGACAAGATGTCGCTGATCGAGCTGGCGCAGGCATCCTCGGCGCTGGCCAAAAAGGCGCGCGACGGCAAGCTGCTGCCTACCGACATGCAAGGCGGCTGCTTCAGCATCTCGAGTCTTGGCGGCATTGGCGGCACGGCCTTCACGCCTATCATCAACGCACCGGAAGTGGCGATCCTCGGCGTGTCCAAGTCGGCGATCAAGCCGGTGTGGAACGGTCGCGAATTCGCGCCGCGGCTGATGCTGCCGCTGTCGCTCTCCTATGACCACCGCGTGATCGACGGCGCAGCCGCCGCGCGCTTTACCAGCTATCTCGGCCAGGCGCTGGCGGACATCCGCCGCCTGATGCTGTAAGTGATGACATCATGAGCAAAACCGTAGAACTGAAAATCCCCGACATCGGCGGCCACAGCGGCGTCGATGTGATCGAAATCTTCGTCAAGCCGGGCGATGTCGTCGCCGTCGAAGACGCGCTGCTGACGCTGGAAACCGACAAGGCAACCCTCGATGTGCCTGCCGCCGAAGCCGGCGTGGTGCGCGAGGTGTTGGTGCAGGTCGGCAGCAAGGTGTCGGAAGGCGACGCGATCATCCGTCTCGAAGTGAACGAGACCGGCGGCGTGGCGTCGGCGCATACCCAGACCGGCGAGACGCCGGTCGAGGCGCCGCAGGCACAAAGCCACAGCGGCGGCGCCGACATCGAGTGCGATGTGCTGGTGTTGGGCGGCGGTCCCGGCGGCTATTCGGCCGCGTTCCGCTCGGCCGACCTGGGGCTCAAGACGGTCATCGTCGAGCGCTTCGCGACACTTGGCGGCGTCTGCCTCAACGTCGGTTGCATTCCGTCCAAGGCGCTGCTGCACAACGCCGAATTGATGGACGAGGTGATGGAACTCGCTGCCAACGGCATCAAGTTCACCAAGCCGGAAATCGATATCGACGCGCTGCGCGGCTACAAGGAAACAGTCATCGGCAAACTGACCGGCGGCCTCGCCGGCATGGCCAAGGCGCGCAAGGTGGAAATCGTGCGCGGCGTCGGCAGCTTCGTCGATCCGCATCACCTCGAAGTCGAGCTGACTGCCGGCGCGGGGCGGGAGACCACCGGCGAGAAAAAGGTCGTGCGCTTCAAGTCGGCGATCATCGCCGCCGGTTCGCGGGTGGTGAAACTGCCGTTCATTCCCGAAGATCCGCGCATCATCGATTCCACCGGCGCGCTCGAACTGGCCAATGTGCCGCAGAAGATGCTCATCATCGGCGGCGGCATCATCGGGCTGGAAATGGGCACGGTGTATTCGTCGCTCGGCACCCGCCTCGACGTGGTCGAAATGATGGACGGTCTGATGCAGGGCGCCGACCGCGATCTGGTGCGGGTCTGGCAAAAGCTCAACGCGCATCGTTTCGACAACATCATGCTCAAGACCCGCACGGTGTCGGTCGAGCCGCGTGCCGACGGCATCTGGGTCGGCTTCGAAGGCGATAACGCGCCGGCGGAACCGCAGCGTTACGACAAGGTGCTGGTTGCCGCCGGCCGCGCGCCGAACGGCAAGCTCATCGGTGCGGAAAACGCCGGCGTGATCGTCACCGAGCGCGGTTTCATTCCGGTGGACAAGCAGATGCGCACCAATGTGCCGCATATCTTCGCCATCGGCGACCTGGTCGGTCAGCCGATGCTGGCGCACAAGGCCGTGCACGAAGCGCACGTCGCCGCCGAAGTGATCGCCGGACACAAGGCCTTCTTCGACGCCCGCGTCATCCCCGGTGTGGCCTACACCAATCCGGAAGTCGCCTGGGTGGGCATGACCGAAGAGGAGGCGAAGAAAGAAGGCCTGGCCATCGGAAAATCGGTATTCCCGTGGGCGGCTTCCGGCCGCGCCATTGCCAACGGCCAGGAAGAAGGCTTCACCAAGCTCCTGTTCGATGCCGATAGTCACCGCATCATCGGCGGCGGCATCGTCGGCGCACACGCGGGCGACATGATCGGAGAAATCTGCCTGGCGATCGAAATGGGCTGCGACCCGGAAGATATCGGCAAGACGATCCACCCGCACCCGACGCTCGGCGAGTCGATCGGCATGTCGGCCGAAGTATTCGGCGGGGTCTGCACCGACCTGCCGCCGCAGCGCAAGAAATAACCGACGAACTGTCAACCGGAACGACCCCCGCCACGGCGGGGGTTTTTGTTTTCGGACACGACTGCCTCGCACAGTTGTGCTGCTTTGGCTACCATACCGCCATGAATGAACGGCCTTCTCTTGCCGCTCGCATGCTGATCGCACTGGCCGCGAGCGTGCCCGCCACCTGCCTCGCGCTCGATTACAGCGTGCAGATCGATGCACCGACAGCGCTGTTGCCGGTGCTCGAGCAGCATCTGCCGCTGGTGACCGAACGCGATGACGCCGATCTCGACCGGGACGGGCTCGATTCGTTGATCCGCTCCGCGCCGGCTGCAGCGAGCAAGCTGCTCGAAACCGAAGGCTATTTCGACGCGCAGGTACAGGTGGTGCAAGACGCAGCACAGCCGGCGCGCTATATCGTCAAGGTCGTGCCGGGTGAGCCGGTGCGTATCGGCGCCATCGACCTCGAGCTTGCCGGCCCGATCGGCGCCGAACCCGACGGCGCGGCGCGCAAGGCGGCCATTCTGAACAACTGGCCGCTGCCGCAAGGCAGCGTGTTTCGTCAGGAGGGCTGGGATGCGGCCAAGAAGCTGGCGCTCGACATGGTCGCCGACGACCGTTTTCCGCTGGCACGGATGACGGCGAGCCGGGTCGAAATCGACCCGGCAACTCATCTTGCACGCATGACCGTCGCCATCGACAGCGGCCCGAAAGTGCGCTTCGGTGCCGTGCATGTCCGCGGCCTGTCCCGCTATCCGCTCAGCGTGGTGGAAAAACTGGCCGATTTTCATCCCGGCGACCCCTACCGGCTCGATGCGCTGCAAAACTACCAGGCCGCGCTGCAACACAGTGCGCAGTTTTCCACCGCCATCGTTACCGTCGATCTGCAGCACATGCAGGACGGCGAAGCGCCGGTGCAGGTCGATCTGACCGAATACCCGCTCAAGAAACTCGAACTCGGTCTGACCTTCGACTCCGACGTCGGGCCCGGCATGCGGATCGCCTTCGACCACAACCGCCTGTTCGGCAGCGGTCTGACCGGCTCGGCGATACTGTCCTACGATGCGATGACGCAGGCACTCAATCTCGGTGTCGCGCTGCCGCGCACCAGTGACGGCTATTTGCACACCGTGACCGCTGCAGTAAAGCGCACCAATATCCAGAGCCTGATCACCGAGTCGGAAGATGTCGGCATCTGGCGCTCCCACACCCAGGAACGCGAGGAGTGGCGCTATGGCCTCGAGTATCTGCGTGAAAGCCAGCACGTGGTGGACGAAGCGACCACGACCAACCGGGCACTGTTGCCGACGGTCGGCTGGACCGAGCGCGCGGTCGACGACCTGATGCATCCGCATAGTGGTTACATGCTCGACGCCACGGTGTCGGGGACCATCAGCAGCTGGCTGTCTTCGACCACCTTCGTGCGCGGATACGGGCGGGCCGTCGGTTACCTGACGCCGTGGCCAAGTGCCTACGGTACGCTGATGGCTCGGCTTGAGCTCGGCCAGGTCTGGGCCGCCGATGTCAACCGCGTACCATCCTCGCAGCTGTTCCGCGCCGGCGGCATGAACAGCGTACGCGGCTACGACTACCAGAGCCTCGGCGTGGCCGGGGCGAACAATGCCGTGGTCGGCGGCGCGGTGCTCGCCACCGGCACGCTGGAATACCAGATTCCGATCAAGCCGGCCTGGTCGCTGGCGCTCTTCACCGACGCAGGCGATGCGGCACAAGGTTGGCAAAGCTATCAGGCCCGCTATAGCGTCGGGGCCGGCGTACGCTGGTTCAGTCCGGTGGCGCCGCTGTCGTTCGACGTGGCACGGGCGCAGGAAACCGGCCAGTGGTCGTGGAACATGAGTCTCGGATTGGCGTTCTGATGCAGCAAACCCCGCACGATCAACCCGCCCCTCAACCCGCTCCGCCTCCGCGCCGATGCGGGCTCAAAATCGCCTGCACGCTGTTCGCGTTGCTGGCGGCGCTCACCGGCGCCGGCGCCTGGCTGACCGCGAGTGCGGGCGGTTTTGCCACCCTGTGGCGTGTTGCCGCCGCACTCAGCGGCGGGGCGCTGTCGGTCGGCCACGTCGAAGGCACCCTGTGGCAGGGGTTTGTCCTCGACAACCTGCGTATCGCCACGGCAGCGATGGATACGTCGATCGATCATGTCGCTGTCGCCTGGGAGCCGGCGGCGCTGTGGCGGCGCAACCTGCATGTACGCCATCTCGCCATCGGCAGCGTGCGTTTGCAGCCAAACCCGGCGTCGCCGCCGTCGCCGCCCCCCAGCCTGCCGTCAAGTCTGTCGCTGCCGCTCGATGTGCACGTCGACAGCCTGACCGTACAGGCGGTGGTGCTGGCTCCGGGAGATTTCGCCCTCTACGACCTCGATCTCGGCTATCGCTACGCGCAGGCGAACCATCACCTGACCCTGCGCCGGCTGCGCCTGCCGCAGGGCGAGCTGGCCGGTGCGGTCAGCATCGCCGCAGCCGCGCCGTTTGCCGTTGCCGGCCGCATCGATGCCCGGGCGGAAGAGGGGAGCGGCTCGCTTAGGCTAGGCGGTTCGCTGCAGGCGTTGTCCGCGCAAGGACAACTGCGCGCCGAACCGGTCGAGATCGATCTCGATGGCCACTTCGCGCCCTTCGCGCCACAACCGTTCGATCGCGTCGAACGGCTCGACCTGCGCACCCGCGACATTGATCCGCAACGCATTGTGCCGCATTGGCCCCATGCGGCCTTCGACCTCGACGCGCATGTCGAACCGGCCGGAAACGGCGGCGCCCGCGGCACGCTGCGGTTGCAGAACCGTGCCGCCGGCGCGTTGTCGTCCGGCCGCGTGCCGCTCGCCGCGGCCGATGCGGCACTGAGCTTTGACGGTAACTGGCTCGATCTTGCCCACCTGACACTGCAGCTGCCGGCCGGCTCCATCGTGGTGCGCGGCAGGGTCGGGCACGACAGCGCTGCGCTGACCGCCAGGCTCGCCGGCGTCGGCTTGCGTGCGCTCGACGCCGCCGCCCCGGACGACGTGTTGCAGGGCACCGTCACGGTGGCCGGGCGCTATGCGGCGCCGGCGCTGCAGCTCGCTCTGCAAGGACGCAAGCTGACGGCGGATGCCGAACTCGCGCTGCGCCATCTGCCGTCCGGACACTGGACCGCCGAGCTGTCGCACGGCCGGTTCGGCATCGGTAACGGCCGGCTCGATCTGACCGGCGTGCTGAACGAAAAACGCGCATTCACCCTGCACGGCCGGCTTGCGCACCTCGATCCGCATGCCGTGACGCCATCCTGGCCGACGGCCGACATCAATGCCGACCTGCAGGCGAACGGTAGCCTGGCCTCGCCGCTCACCGCAGCGCTCAAGCTGGCCATCACCCCCAGCCGGCTGTCGGGCGCCCCGCTCGGCGGCACGCTCGCGCTGCAACTCGCCGGAAGCCGTCTGTCGCATGTGCTGGCCGATCTGGATCTGGCCGGCAACCGCATCAAGGCGCAGGGGGCCTGGGGCGCGCCGGGCGATCGCCTGCAAGTGGCGCTCGATGCGCCGGCGCTCGCGCGCATCGGTTTCGGTTTCGGCGGCAGTCTGCGCGGCCGGCTCGATCTGTCCGGGCAAGCGACCTCGCCACATCTGGTCGCCGAACTTGCCGCCCGGCAGCTGGCCTTGCCGGGGCAGATCGCCATCCAGACGCTCAATCTGAACGGCGATATCCGTCAGGGCGGTGCCGGGCCGGTGCAGTTGCAACTGGCCGTGCAAGGCGCGAGCGGCGCCGGCTGGCGCGCCGATGGCGTGCAGCTGCGGCTGGCAGGCACTCAGGCGCGGCACACGCTAGACATGAGTGCGCGGCTGCAGCTGGCTGACCAGCCCTATCAGCTTTCCCTGGCACTGAACGGCGGCTGGAATGCGGCGCAGGCCGGCTGGCGTGGCAGTGTCGCGCGCTTTGCGCTTGCCGGCGCGCCGCAATTGAAGCTGCTCGCGCCGATGACAATCGCGGCGGGAAGCGATGGACTCCGCTTCGGGCCGGCACGGTTCGATGTGGCGGGGGGGCGACTCGATCTGGCCTGTTTCGAACGGCATGCCGATGGTGCCGTCGTCAGCAGCGGACGGCTGGATGGGTTGGCGCTCGCGGCGCTCAAGCCGTGGATCGATGTCGGGCCGATGCGCGATCTGACCCTGGGCGCCAGCTGGGCGCTGTCGGCAGATGGCCGCGGCACGCTGACCGTAGCGCGCCAGCAGGGCGACCTGCGGCTTGGCGATACGCCGGGTGCAAAACCGCTCGGCCTTGACCTGGCGCGGGCGCGAGTCGACTGGAGTCCGGGTCAGACCCACTTCCAGCTCGACGCCGGCGCACGGCGCGCCACCGTTCACGCAAGCGGTACGCTGGCTGCCTTGCCGTGGCAGATCGGCGCCGCCACCCCGCTGAGCGGCCGGCTGCGGCTCGACCTGCCCGATCTGGCGGCCTTCGCCATGGCGACCGGCATGCAGGGCGATGCTGGCGGCAGTCTGCTTGCCGATCTGCAGGTGAGCGGTCCGTTGCTGCGCGCCGGGGCCCGCGGCACCATCACCGGCCAGCAACTGCTGTGGAGCGATCGCAAGACCGGCGTGCGGCTGGCCGGCGGCACGCTCGCGGCGCGGCTCGACGGCCGCACCTTGCTGCTCGACACGCTGCGCTTCTCCTCGGGCGACGGCTATGTCGCCGCGCGCGGACGGGTCGCCATGCAAGGCAGTACGCCGACTGCCGACATCCGCGTGGCGATCCAGCGCTTCAGCGTGTTCGATCGTCCAGACCGCCGTCTGGTTGTCAGCGGCGATGCCGCCTTTTCGCTGACCGACAAGCTGATCGCGCTGACCGGTCAGGTGCATGCCGACGAGGGGCGCCTGGCGCTGCCGAAGGCCGGAACGCCGGCGCTGTCCGACGATGTGGTGGTCATCGGCCGGCCGGCCGAACAGTCGGCGCTGGCAAGCCTGCCGGTACAGGTCGACCTGCTTCTCGATCTCGGCCGCCATTTCACCTTCGAGGCGCCCGGCCTCAACGTCGAGTTGAGCGGCAGGGTGCAAGTCAAGGCGCACCAGGGATTGCCGCCGGCGGCACGCGGCGTGGTCAAGGTGGTCAAGGGCAGTTACAAGGCGTACGGGCAGGAACTCGACATCAGCTCGGGCACGATTACCTTCTCGGGTCCGCTGGACAATCCGAATCTGAATATCCGCGCCACGCGCCATCTGTCGTCGGTCGGCGCCGGGGTGGAGGTCACCGGTCCGGTGTCGGCGCCCAAGCTGCAACTCATTTCCGACGAATCGCTCAGCGACCGCGACAAACTCGCCTGGCTGGTGCTGGGGCACGCGGCCGACGATAACACTCAGGACAACAACTTCCTCGCGGTGATGGCGAGCCAGATGGCTGCCGGTGGCATCAACGACAAGATTGGTCTGTTCGACGATATCGGCGTGGCCCGCAAACAGAGCAAGACCTCGCTCAACGGCACGGTGAGCCCGGCCGAACAGGTGGTGACCGTCGGCAAGCAGCTGACGCAGACCTTCTACCTCGGTTACGAGTACGGTCTGACCAGTTCGCAGCAGGCGCTGAAGATGATCTACCAGTTAAGCCGCGGCTGGTCGCTGCTGTTCCGCGTCGGCGCCAACGCCGCGGCCGAGTCGCGCTATACGCTGCGGTTCGACTGAAGTGCCCGGCCGCGTTCCAGCCATTGCGCCATGCCGCTCGCATCCTGCGGCACGGCGCTGAGGAAGCCCTGGTAATAGCGGCAGCCCATCCGTTCCAGTTCCTTGCGTTGCTGCTCGTTCTCCACGCCCTGCGCCAGGGTCGGAATACCGAGCGCGCTGGCCAGATGGACGATCGCCGATACCACGGCCGCGCAGTCTTCGTCGCCGGGTAGTTGGCCGACGAAGGAGCGGTCGATCTTGATCATGCCCGGTGCGAAGCGCTTCAGGTGGGCCGGACTCGAGTAGCCGATGCCGAAATTGTCGATGGCGAGCCCGACGCCACAGGCGCGGATGCGGTCGAGCACGGTAGTGGTGCGTGCCGGGTTGGTCATCAGCGCGTCCTCGTTGAGGTCGAGTACCAGACTGTCGCCGGACAGATCATGGCGGGCGAGTGCGGCGCGCAGCGTGTCGACCAGATCGGGCGCGGCGAGCTGGCTGGCGGCGATATTGAGCGTCACCGGCACCAGCGGCAGGCCGGCCGCGCGCCAGCGTGCGATCTGCGCGCAGACCTGTTCGAGCACCAGTGCACCCAGCCGGTCGATCATGCCGGTCTCTTCCGCCACCGGGATGAAGCGCATGGGCGCGACCGGCCCGATTTCCGGATCGAGCCAGCGCAGCAGCGCCTCGCAGCCGACGATGCGCTGGCCGTCGATGGTGAACAGCGGTTGATAGACAAGTTCGAGCGTCTCCGCGTCGAGCGCCTCGCGCAGCCGCGATTCGAGCATCAGCCGTTCGTTGAACTGCGCATTCATCTGGCTCGAATAGAAACGGAAGGTATCGCGCCCGCCGGCCTTGGCGTGATACATCGCCAGGTCGGCACTCATCATCAATCCGTTCAGGTCGCGGCCGTCCTTCGGGCACAGGCTGATGCCGATGCTGGCCGACAGGCGCACCGCATGACCGGCGATGACGAAGGGCTGGCGCATCACATGCAGGATGCGCTCGGCGACCTGGGCGGCCTCTTCATGCTTGGCGAGCCGCGGCAACAGCACCACGAACTCGTCGCCGCCGCTGCGGCCTACGCTGTCGACTTCACGCAGTATCTGCGACAGCCGGTGTGCCACCTCTTTCAGCAGTTCGTCGCCGAGATTGTGGCCGAGCGCGTCGTTGACGTTCTTGAAATGGTCGAGATCGACGAACAGCACCGCGAGCTCCCAGCCGCCGGACTGCGCGTCGGCGAGCGCCTGCTGCAGGCGATCGTTGATCAGCGCGCGATTGGGAAGATCGGTCAGATAGTCGTACTCGGTCATGTAGCGCATCTGCGCTTCCTGACGCTTGCGTTCGGAGATGTCGGTGAACAGCGCGACATAATTGCTGACCTTGCCGCGCTCGTCGGACATGACGCTGATGGTCAGCCATTCCGGAAAGATTTCGCCGTTCTTGCGCCGGTTCCAGATTTCCCCCGACCACTTGCCGTGCTCGCGCAACAGCTTCCACATCTCGTCGTAGAAATTGCGCGAGTGGCGGCCCGAGGCGAGCAGTGACGGCGTGTTGCCGATCAGCTCGCTCTCGCTATAGCCGGTACTGTCGACGAAGGCCTTGTTGACCGTCAGGATGCGGTTCTGGCGGTCGGCGATCATGATCGCCTCGGTACTGGTCTCGAACACCCGGGCGGCCAGGCGGCGGTCGCGCTCGGCGCGCACGCGCTCGCTGATGTCGCGCGCGATGACGGCGCGGTAGCGCTCGCCCTCGTAATGGATTTCGTGCTGCGTCACTTCGAAGATGCGCTCGTCCTCGTCGTCCGGCAGCGAAATCTGGTAGGTCTGCGGCAGCGGTGCCTGGCCCGGTCCGCGGAACAGCGTTTCGATGCGTTGATCCCGCTTTTGCCCGGGCGCGCCCAGACAGGCGCGCGCGATATCGTTCTCGTAGGCGAGCCGCGCGTGCTGGTCCATCAGACAGACGATTTCCGCCGCGTTGTCCATCATGAAGCGCGACAGCAGCAACTCGCGCGAACGTTCCTTGAGCTCGTGGTGGCTGGTCCAGAGATCGTGCCGGTAGCGGGCGAACAGGGCATTCATCCAACGGGCGAAAATCCACGAGAAGAGGGCCGCGATGCTCAGCGCCACGAAGGTCATCAGCAGGGTGGCGGTGATGCGCCGGTAGAGCGCGTCATACAGATCCTGCTGCGCGGCGCGATCGCGGTCGAGCAGCTGCTGCGTCGGCAGGCTGGTGACCAGCGTCCAGTCCCAGCCCGGCAGTTTGCGCACATAGGCGAGGGCGGGATGGCCGCGCTCGACGTAATCGAGGAAGCCGCCGTTGCGGCTCTTGTCGAGCATGGCGATCACCGCGGCGCGCATGCGCGGCGGCAGGGCGAGGAAATGCTGGCCGAGCATGGACGGGTCGTCCGGATACATCAGCAGCCGGCCGTCGCGGTCGAGCACGATGTAGTCGGTGTTGGTGTTGCGCCGCATCTGCGTCAGCAGATCGAGCCCTTGCCGCTGCAGATCGGCGTCGGCGAAGGCGACATACTCGCCCGAACCGATCAGCCAGTTGAGCGGCTCGAAGCGGCGCACATAGGAAATCTTGTCGGCCATGCGCGTCTGGCCGGGCAATGGCCAGCGGTAGTAGCTGTAACCGCTGCCGTCGGGATTGTTCGCCGCCGCGATCAGCACGGGCGCGATCGGCCGGCCGACATCGTCGCGCAGATCGGGCCGCGGTCGCGCCGGATTTTCCGGCCCGGCGGCGGTCAAGACCGGATGGCCATCGAGGGTGAGGATGAAACTGTAGTTCGAACCGCGATGCATGCTGAGCGAAAACAGGGTATTGGCGATGATGCGGCCGATTTCGGCCTTGCTGTGCCGGCCTTGCGCGCCGAACCAGATGGTGTGGGCGACATCCCAGGCCTGGTCGGTGCGGGCGCGCACGCGCTCCTTGAGCGCCGCGCTGGCGTTTTCGCGCAGCGCGCCGAGCATCAGTACGGTCTGTTCGCTGTTCGATTTCAGATGCTCGCGCGCCCAGGCGACCGACTGCGCCGTCACCGCCTGTTGCCGCATGGAAAAGTCGCGCCAATGCAGGACGAGGAAATAACCCGACATGCTCATGGCGACGAGAAAAACGATCAGCAGCGTACCGAACAACTGCAGTCGTGACAGCCGGGTCTGATTCTGTTCCATGCACCTCCTCCCGCTGGGAGTGCACAGTATATCTTCTGTCATGGCGGTGGGAAAACCGCCCGGATGTCTGTCCCGGCCGCGTCGCGGTTCACGAGCCGGCCCGCTTGCTGTAGAATCCGCGGCGGGAAGTCAGACAGGCAGTCGCCGCGTCCTTCGGGACGGGGAGGAAAGTCCGGGCTCCGCAGAGCAGGATGCCGGCTAACGGCCGGACGTCGTGAGGCGATGGAAAGTGGCACAGAGAGCTGAACCGCCGATGGCCCTTCGGGGATCAGGCAAGGGTGAAAAGGTGCGGTAAGAGCGCACCGCGGACGTGGCAACACGGACGGCAGGCAAAACCCCATCCGGAGCAAGACCAAATAGGGGCGCGCTAACGTGGCTCGCGTTGCGCCCGGGTAGGTTGCTTGAGCCTGTCGGCAACGGCAGGCCTAGAGGAATGACTGTCCAACGACAGAACCCGGCTTAACGGCTGACTTCCCACCTTCCTTTTTTCTGTGCGAAGGTTGCCGATTTCTTTCGACTATCGGCACTGCGCAAAAAATAAGCAAAATGTCTTTTACCGGGCCGTGAAAAAGCATTACAATGGCCGCCCTCCTGCCGTAATACCTTTGTAAAACATGCGAATAGGCCCCTACCGCTTGCAGAACCCGCTCATTGTGGCTCCCATGGCGGGAGTGACCGACAGGCCGTTCCGCATGCTGTGCAAGCAAATGGGGGCGTCGCTGGCGGTGTCGGAAATGATCACGTCCAACAAGGCGCTCTGGACGCGGGAGAAGACGCTGCGGCGCGCCGACCATGCCGGTGAGACCGAGCCGATCTCGGTGCAGATCGCCGGTTCCGACCCGCAGCAGATGGCGGAGGCGGCCCGTCTCAACGTCGAGCGCGGCGCGCAGATCATCGACATCAATATGGGGTGTCCGGCGAAGAAGGTCTGCAATGTCGCCGCCGGGTCGGCCCTGTTGCGCGACGAGGCGCTGGTCGGCCGCATCCTTGATGCGGTGGTGCGGTCGGTCGATGTACCGGTCACGCTCAAGACGCGCACCGGCTGGTGCCGCGAAGAGCGCAATGCCCGGCGCATCGCGCGTCTGGCCGAGGATTGCGGCATTGCCGCACTGGCGCTGCATGGCCGTACGCGGGAAGACATGTATCACGGCGAGGCCGAATACGACACGCTGCGCATGGTCAAGGCGGAGCTGTCGATTCCGCTTATCGCCAACGGCGACATCGATTCGCCGCAGAAGGCGCGCCAGGTGCTCGACTACACCGGTGCCGACGGCATCATGATCGGTCGGGCCGCACAGGGGCGGCCATGGATCTTTCGCGAGATCCTGCATTACCTCGAGCATGGCGAGTGCCTGCCGGCGCCGCAGGTGGGAGAAATCCGCACGCTGCTGCTGGACCATCTCGAGGCGCTGTACGCGTTTTACGGCGAGTACTCCGGTTGCCGTATCGCGCGCAAGCATATCGCCTGGACCACGCGGGGGCTGAAAAATGCCAACGCGTTTCGCGAGGCGATGTACCGGATAGAAAGCACGGTGGAACAACACGCCCATGTCGCGGCGTTTTTCGCCGGCCTGGCGGCCGAGAATGATCGGCTGGTATACGAAGATCAAGGTCTGCCGGCGCAGGCCTGAACCAGAAAAAGAGCAACAGTCAATGAAGACGCAGAGCATTCAGGACAACGACCATATTTCGCAATCGGTGCGGCAGGCGATGGAGCGCTACTTCCAGGACCTCGACGGCGAGACGCCGTCCGCGATTTACGACATGGTTCTTGCCTGCGTCGAAAAGCCCTTGCTGGAGGTGGTCCTCATCCATACCCAAGGGAACCAGACCCGAGCGGCGGAGTTGCTGGGATTAAACCGCAACACGCTGCGCAAGAAGATGAAATCCTATGATTTGATCTGAAGATAAAAAGGCCGCCCCACAGGGCGGCCTTTTGTTTGTGCGCGAAGCTGACGCACCTGTCCTGATTCAACACGTGGCGCTTACATCATGACCAAAATCGAACGAGCTTTGATCAGTGTCTCCGACAAGAGCGGAGTGCTCGAATTTGCCCAGGCCCTCAATGCAATGGGGGTGAAGATTCTTTCTACCGGAGGTACCGCGCGGCTGTTGGCCGATGCCGGCGTGCCGGTGACCGAGGTGTCCGATTACACCGGCTTCCCGGAAATGCTCGACGGCCGCGTCAAGACGCTGCATCCGAAAGTGCACGGCGGCATCCTCGGCCGGCGCGACCTGCCCGAGCATGTGGCGAAGATGCATGAGCACGGCATCGAGAACATCGATCTGGTGTGCGTCAACCTCTATCCGTTCGAGGCGACCATTGCCAATGCCGATTGCACGCTGGAAACGGCGATCGAGAACATCGACATCGGCGGGCCGACCATGGTGCGTTCGGCGGCCAAGAACTGGGCGCACGTTGCCGTGGTGACCGATGCGGACGACTATGCGGCGCTGATCGAGGAAATGCGCGCCGGCAAGGGGGCGTTGTCGAAAAAGACCCGCTTCGCGCTCGCCCGCAAGGCCTTTACCCATACCGCCGCCTACGATGGCGCAATCTCCAACTACCTGACCGCACTGGTCGAGGAAGAGCCCGGCGGCAAGATGGAGCGCACGCTGTTCCCCAGCCGGCTCAACATGCAGTTCATCAAGGTGCAGGACATGCGCTACGGTGAAAATCCGCATCAGTCGGCGGCCTTTTTCCGTGACCTCGATCCGGCGCCGGGCACCATCGCCCATTATCGCCAGCTGCAGGGCAAGGAACTGTCGTTCAACAACATCGGGGATGCCGATGCAGCCTGGGAAGCGGTGAAAACCTTCGATGCGCCGGCCTGCGTGATCGTCAAGCATGCCAACCCGTGCGGCGTCGCGGTGGCCGATTCGCCCCTGTCCGCCTACCGGCTGGCCTTTGCCACCGACACCACCTCGGCCTTCGGCGGCATCATCGCCTTCAACCGCGAAGTCGACGGCGCCACGGTGGAAGCGGTGACCGGCCAATTCCTCGAAGTGCTGATCGCGCCGTCGTTCACCGCCGAAGCCAAGGCCGTCATCGCCGCCAAGAAGAATGTGCGCGTGCTGGAAGTGCCGGTCGAACGCGGTGCCAACCGCTACGAACTCAAGCGTGTCGGCGGCGGTCTGCTGGTGCAGACGCCGGATCTGAAAAACGTCCAGCTCGACGAATTGCGCGTGGTGACGCGCCGTGCACCCGACGCGACCGAAATGGCCGACCTGCTGTTCGCCTGGCGCGTGGCCAAGTTCGTCAAGTCTAACGCCATCGTTTTTGCCCGCGGTGGCCAGACGGCCGGCATAGGCGCCGGTCAGATGAGCCGCGTCGATTCGACGCGCATCGCGGCGCGCAAGGCGCAGGACGCCGGCCTGCCGCTGGCGGGCGCCGTTGCGGCCTCGGACGCCTTCTTCCCGTTCCGCGACGGGGTGGACGTGATTGCCGAACAGGGCATCAAGGCCATCATCCAGCCGGGCGGATCGATGCGCGATGAAGAGGTCATCGCCGCGGCCGACGAGCAAGGCATCGCCATGGTGCTGACGGGCTACCGTCATTTCCGCCACTGAGCGATCGTGATGCGGGCGTTGCGCCGACAGGCGCCGCCCGCGTTATCATAGCGAACGTGTTTGCCTGCACGTAGCTGGCATATTTGAGAATCCTGTCTGAACCAAGGAACTGAGCATGAAAGTGATGGTTATCGGTAATGGCGGCCGCGAGCACGCGCTGGCCTGGCGCATCGCCAAGTCGAAACGCGTATCCAAGGTGTTCGTTGCCCCGGGGAACGCCGGCACGGCGCTCGACCCCGACCTGACCAATGTCCCCATCACCGACATTCCGGCGTTGGTGGCCTTTGCCCGTGACGAGAAAATCGACCTGACCGTGGTCGGTCCCGAGGCGCCGCTGGCTGCCGGCGTGGTCGATGCCTTCCGTGCCGAGGGGCTGAAGATCTTCGGCCCGACCCGTTATGCGGCCCAGCTCGAAAGTTCGAAAGACTTCGCCAAGGCCTTCATGCAGCGCCACGGCATTCCGACCGCCGGTTATCAGACGTTCTCCGATGCGGCCGCCGCGCACGACTACGTCGCCTCGCGTGGCGCGCCGATCGTGATCAAGGCCGACGGCCTTGCCGCCGGCAAGGGCGTGGTGGTGGCGATGACGCTCGACGAGGCGCACCAGGCGATCGACATGATGCTGGTCGACAATCGCATGGGCGACGCCGGCGCGCGGGTGGTGATCGAGGATTTCCTGCAGGGCGAGGAAGCGAGCTTCATCGTCATGGTCGACGGCGAGCATGTGTTGCCGCTGGCCACCAGCCAGGACCATAAGCGGCTGCGCGACAACGACGAAGGCCCGAATACCGGAGGGATGGGCGCCTATAGCCCGGCGCCGGTGGTGACGCCCGAGGTCCACGCGCGGGTGATGCGCGAGATCATCATGCCGACGGTGCGCGGCATGAAGGCCGACGGCCATCCGTATAGCGGTTTTCTGTATGCAGGTCTGATGATCGATGCCAAGGGGAATCCTTTCACGATCGAATTCAACTGCCGTATGGGCGATCCGGAAACCCAGCCCATCATGGCGCGGCTCAAGTCCGATCTGACCGTGCTGCTCGAACATGGCGTGCGCGGCACGCTCGATCAGGTCGATGCCGAGTGGGACCGGCGCGTCGCGCTCGGTGTGGTGCTGGCTGCGCACGGTTATCCGGACGCGCCGCGCAAGGGCGACCTGATCGACGGCCTGCCGCCCGAAGCGGAAGACGGCATGGTGTTCCATGCCGGCAGCACGCTGGCTGACGACGGTCGGGTGCTGAGCAGCGGCGGCCGGGTGCTGTGCGCAGTGGGTCTCGGCGACAGCGTGCGCATGGCGCAGTCGCGCGCATATGCGCTGGCCGACCAGATCCACTTCTCCGGCATGCAACTGCGCCGCGACATCGGTGCGAAGGCCCTGCACCGGCGCCATTGAGCCAGGCGGCGCGCGGGCGGATTGCCGCCGCGCGCGCCGGCTTGTCTATAGTGAAGAAAAAGAGCCAGCCGGGGGCATCATGAAACCTTGCATGCGTGTGGTTGCGTTGTTGCTGTGGGCGTTTGCCGCGACGTGTCAGGCACAGTCGCCGACCCTGCACATCCTCACCGAGCAATACCCGCCCTACAATATGGTCGACGCGCAGGGGGAGATCACCGGCATGTCGACCGACGTCGTGCGCGAGATGTTCCACCGCGCCAGGCTTCCCTACCATATCGAATTGCAGCCGTGGATCCGCGCGTTCAACAACGCCGTGCTGGAAAACAATACCTGCGTCTATTCGACCACCCGCACAGACAACCGCGAACGCCAGTTCAAGTGGGTCGGACCGCTGATGGCCAATACCTGGGTGCTGTACGGCGGGCCGAAGAGTCCGAAAAACATCTTTGCGCTCGACGATGTGCGCCGCTTCACCATCGGCGGTTACAGCGGCGACGCCGAATCGCAATACCTGATCGGGCTCGGCTACAACGTCGAATTGACGCCGGCCGACGAGCTCAATGCACGCAAGCTGCTGGCGGGGCGCATCGATTTCTGGGCGACCAGCAAACAGCGCGGCGCCTACCTGCTCGCACGGCAAAAGCTCGAAGGCATCCGGCTGCTGCTGACCTTCAACAACGTTTTCCTTTATCTGGCCTGCAATCCCGGTGTTCCGGATTCGACCATACGCTCGCTCAACGATGCGCTGACTGCGATGCAGCACGACGGTTTCAACGAAGCATTGCACAGGCGCTACCTGGGCGAGTGAGCCGATTGAGGTGATGCGATGAAGCGACTCGCCAGGATGTTGCTGTTGGCTGGTCTGCTGCCGGGCTTTGTGTTGGCCGCCGGCCGCCAGAGCCTGCAACTGCTGACCGAAGAATATCCACCGTTCAACATGACGCTCGCCGACGGTCAGGTCGGCGGCATGGCGACCGACATCGTGCGCGAACTGTTCCGCCGCGCCGGCATCGGCTTCAGCATCGAGTCCGAGCCGTGGATCCGCGCGTTCAACACGGCTGTGCTGGAAAACAATACCTGCGTCTACTCGACCACCCGTACCGACAATCGCGAACATCAATTCAAGTGGATCGGGCCGCTGCTCGAAAACCCCTGGGTGCTGTATGCCGGCCCGCACAGTCCTCCTGTCGGCCTCGATCTCGAGAGTGTCCGGCGCTACCCGATCGGCGGTTACACAGGCGATGCGGTGGCGCAGTACCTGATTGCGCGCGGCTTCAATGTAGAACTCACGCCCAATGACGAACTCAATGCGCGCAAGCTTGCCGGCGGACGCATCGATTTCTGGGCGACAGGCAAATACCTCGGGGCGAGCATCGTCCGGAAGCAAAAGCTCGAAGGGCTCAGACCGGTACTGGTGTTCAATGTCGCCTTCATGTACCTGGCTTGCAATCCCGGCGTGGCCAACACAGTCGTCTACCGCCTCAATGGCCTGCTGGATGGCATGCGGCAGGATGGCTTTGTGGCCCGGACGACGCGCCGTTATCTGGCGCAATGATTGCGGCATGCACCATGCTGTATCGATAGCGGTACAATAGCGTCTTTGCCTTATCTGACGAACCGACCCACGATGTCTTTTCCCACCGTTCCCGGCGCGGCGCTGCTGCGGCGGGCGAGAGCCCGTCTCAAACAAGGCGGGGTGATTGCCTATGCGACCGAATCCTGCTTCGGACTTGGCTGTGATCCGCGTAATGCGCGGGCGTTGGCGCGCGTGATCCGGCTCAAGCGGCGCCCAGGCCATAAGGGTTTGATCGTGCTTGCGGCGGATATCGACCAATTGCGCGGACTGATTCGTCCGCTGAGTGAGTCGGAAAAAAGGGAACTTGCACGCTACTGGCCTGGTCACTATACATTTTTACTACCCGCTGCGCCGGGGGTGCTGCCGGCCCTGCGCGGCCACCATGACAAGATCGCCGTACGCATCAGTGCCCACTGCCAGGCGACGACGCTCTGCCGCCTGCTCGGCACGGCGCTGGTGTCGACGTCGGCCAACCGCTCGGGACAGCATTCGCTGACCACGACGCGTGCCTGCCGGCGCGCCTTCGGCGACCGGGCGCTGGTCTTGCCGGGACGGGTCGGCAAGGCGCGTCGCCCGTCGACCATTATCGATCTCGCCACCGGGCGGGTATTACGCTAGGCCGTGCAGACGCGCCTGAACCAAGGAATTTTCGTGCAACCGATTTCTTTCTTTTCGTTGATTATCAATGCCAGCCTGGTGGTGCAGATTGTCATGGCCGGCCTGTTGATCACCTCCGTGCTGTCCTGGGCGCTGATCTTCAGCAAGACCTTCGTGCTCAAGGCCGCGCGCCGCGACAGCGATGAATTCGAGCGGCTGTTCTGGAGCGGCACCGACCTGAACCGGCTCTACGAAGATGCCTCGCATCGCCAGAACCGGGTCGGCATGGAGCGCATCTTCCAGTCCGGCTTCGCCGAGTTCCTCAAGCTGCGCGGCCGCAGCGGCACCGAGCTGTCCGACATCATGGCCGGCTCGCGCCGCGCGATGCGCGCCGCCGCCCAGCGCGAGCTCGATGACCTCGACCGGCATACATCCTTCCTCGCCACGGTCGGCTCGGTCAGCCCCTATGTCGGTCTGTTCGGCACCGTGTGGGGCATCATGCATGCCTTCATCGGTCTCGGTAACACCGGCCAGGCGACACTCTCCACCGTTGCGCCCGGCATCGCCGAAGCCCTGATCGCGACCGCCATCGGTCTGTTCGCCGCCATTCCTGCGGTGGTGGCCTACAACCGTTTCGCCACCGACGTCGATCGACTGGCGTCGCGCTTCGACACCTATATGGAAGAGTTTTCCAATATTCTGCAGCGCCTGGCGACCCGCTAGCCGGCAGCTGTTCTGCCTGCGAGGCCGTCCGGCCTCGCAGTATGTCCTTGTCTTTTAGTATTGACGCCACATAGAATGACCGGCCGACCCTGATCGATCGAGCCCATGACGTCAGCCAAGCGCCTGCCCATCCTGTTCTCCCTGTTTGCCCTGTATGTGATCTGGGGGTCTACCTACTTCGCCATCCGCATCGGAGTGGCCGCCTGGCCGCCGCTGATGATGGCCGGCGTGCGCTTCCTGATTGCCGGCCTGCTCATGTTCGGCTGGCTGAAATGGCGCGGCGCGCCCAACCCGAGCTGGCGGGAAACGGCCGGCGCCGCCTTGTTGGGCCTCTTGATGCCCGGTATCGGCAACGGGCTGGTGACCATGGCCGAAACCCATGTCTCGTCGGGCATCGCCGCGCTGGTGGTGGCGACGGTCCCGCTGTTCACCACCCTGTTCGCCCGTTTTCTCGGTCACACCACCCGTCCCAAGGAGTGGTTGGCGCTGCTGCTCGGCTTTGCCGGCATCGTGGTGCTCAACTTCGGTTCCAACCTGGCGGCGAGCCCGGTCGGCGCGCTGCTGCTGATTCTCGCCTGCGTCGGTTGGGCGCTGGGCTCGGCGCTGAGCAAGAAGGTCCGCCAGCCGGCGGGCATGATGTCGAGCGCGGTGATGATGCTCTGCGCCGGGGTGGAGCTGCTGCTCGCGAGCCAGCTCTGCGGCGAGCACCTTGTGGCCTGGCCCGGCTTTGCCGGTTGGGCGGCGGTGCTGTATCTGGTGGTGTTCGGATCGATCATTGCCTACAGTGCCTACATCTATCTGCTCGGCCACGTCAGTCCGGCCTTGGCGACCAGCTATGCCTATGTGAATCCGGTTATTGCCGTGCTGCTCGGCATGACGCTGCTGGGTGAACAGGTCGGCCGTCAGGAGTGGCTGGGCATGGCGGTGATCGTTTCCGCCGTGCTGTTGCTCGCCTGGCGACGCTGAACGGCAATACCAGTTCGTCCCCTGGTCGCATGGCCGGTGGCGCCGAGTGGCTTTCTGCCGCATCGGCGCCGACCGGTCAACAGCGGTTTCCTCTCTGTTGGTAATACCACCTGCTTTCTGATGTATTTTCCCGTTCTGTGCCAACCTGCTGGTTTTGCTGGTTTTTGTTGCACTGCATGATGTTGCTTTCCCGACACCTGTCAAAAATTGGTATTGACGTGGTATTCGACTGGTATTAATTTTCGGCAATATTCCGCCAAGGATTTTCCGTCATGAACAGTCGCTGGGTGGCGCTACAGCTGGACGACGCGGCCTCGACGCCGCTTTATCTGCAACTTGCCGGCAAACTGGCCGAAGCCATCCATGCCGGCTGGTGGCAGGCCAACGAGGCGCTGCCGTCGGAACGTTCGCTGTGCGAAGCGTTGTCGATTTCCCGTGTGACGGCGCGCAAGGCGCTCGACGTGTTGTTGCAGCAAGGACTGATCAGCCGCCGCCATGGTTCCGGAACCTTTATCACCCCCCGCCTCGAACACCCGTTGTCCCGGCTGACTGGCTTTAGCGAGATGCTCAAGGCGAAAGGTTTCCAGCCCGAATCGGTGTGGCTGTCGCGCTTGAAGACCACACCGACTGCCGACGAGGTGATCAAGCTTGGTCTGTCGCCCAATGCCGAGGTCTGCCGTCTCAAGCGCAAGCGTCTGGCCGACGGCCAGGTGATGGCGATCGAGATCAGCACCCTGCCCGCGAGCTGTCTGCCCGATCCGCTGGCGGTGCAGGGCTCGCTCTACGCTCATCTCGACCTGATCGGCCACTCGGTGGTGCGTGCTTTGCAGCATGTTCGCGCGATCAACGCCTCGCCGGAGCTCGCCGAACTCGCCGATATCCCGCTCGGCGAAGCGATGCTGATGATGACCCGTATCGGCTATGACGCTAACAACAGCGTCATTGAACTGACCGATACCTACTGTTGCAACGATTACTACGACTTTGTCGCGGAGCTGAAACGATGACGACCCAGCCCCTGCGTGGCCGCATCCTGACCCCTGAAGGCTGGATCGACGGCGCACTCAGTTACGACCACCATATCCGCGCCATCGAGCGCACGGCGACTGCCGACGCCGACACCATCATCCTGCCCGGCTTCATCGACCTGCATGTGCATGGCGGCGGTGGGGCCGACACGATGCAGGGCGGCAATGCGGTCGAAACGCTGGCGCGCCTGCATGCCCGTCACGGCACGACTTCGCTCCTGGCGACGACCATGACCGCGCCGACGACCGGCATCACGGACGCGCTCGCCGCGCTCGCGCCCTGCTGCCGCCAGCGTCCGGCCGGCGCTGCGCGCGTGCTCGGCGTCCATCTCGAAGGCCCGTACATCAACAGCGGCAAGCTGGGCGCCCAGCCGAACAATACCTGTGTGGCGCTGATGGAGCAGTTCGAGGCCTTCAACGCCATTGCGCCGATCCTGCTGGTGACGCTGGCGCCGGAGATTCCCGGCCATTTCGACATTATCGAGAAGCTGAGCGCGCGCGGCGTCAAGGTGCAGCTCGGCCACACGCTGGGCAGCTACGAAGACGGTGTGGAAGCGCTCAAGCGCGGCGCCGCCGGCTTTACCCATCTGTTCAACGCCATGACCGCCATGCACCATCGGGAGCCGGGCATGGTCGGCGCAGCGCTCGCCCATGCCGAATACGCCGAGCTGATTCCCGATCTGCTGCACATCCATCCCGGAGCGATCCGGGCGGCGCTGCGGTCGATTCCGCACCTCTACTGCGTCACCGACTCGACCGCGGCGGCCGGTATGCCCGACGGCCAGTACCGGCTCGGCTCGCATGTCGTCACCAAGTGTCTCGGCGGCGTGCGTCTGGCCGACGGTACGCTTGCCGGCAGCACGCTGACCATGGACCAGGCCTTGCGCAATCTGGTCTCGATCGGGCTCGATCTGGCCGACGCCTCGCGGCGCCTGTCGCAGAATGCGGCCGATTACCTCGGGCTGGCCGATCGCGGCCGGCTCGCGCCCGGCTGCTTTGCCGACTTTGTCGTGCTCGATGCCGCGCTCAATCTGAAACAGGTATTTGTGGAAGGAGAGTCCATTGACCTCGCTGATGCTTGAAGAAGCCCGGAGCGCCGCCGATGCCGTTGCGGCGCAACACATGTATGCCGACGAACGCCTCGCGCTGCTCGGCCGTCGCCTGGCCGAACAGCCGCCGCAACTGGCGCTGACCGTCGCGCGCGGCAGTTCCGACCATGCCGCCAACTACTTCGCCTATCTGGCCATGCAGCGCCAGGGCGTGCCGGTCGTGTCGCTGCCGATGTCGCTCGTCACCCTGCATAATGCGCCGCTCGCCGTGGCCGGCCAGCTTGCCGTGGCGCTGTCGCAATCCGGGCAGAGCCCTGACCTGGTGGAAACCATGAGCTCGCTCGGCCGCGCCGGCGCGGTCACGGTGGCGCTGGTCAACCAGCACGACTCGCCGCTGGCCGAATGCTGTGAGTGGGTCGTGCCCTTGTGCGCCGGACCGGAACGCAGTGTCGCCGCCACCAAGAGCTACATCACCTCGCTGTCGGCCGTGGCGCGCCTGGTCGGGCACTGGCAGGGCGATGCGCCGCTGCTCGACGCGCTCGACAATCTGCCCGAACGACTCAAGGCGGCTTGCCAGCTCGACTGGTCGCCGGCGGTCGACGTGCTGGCGCCGGCCGACCGCATCATGGTGGTTGGCCGCGGCCTCGGCTTTGCCGTCGCGCTGGAAGCGGCGCTGAAACTCAAGGAAACCTGCGCGCTGCAGGCCGAAGCCTTCAGCAGCGCCGAAATCCGCCACGGACCGATGGAGCTGATCGACGACGGCTACCCGCTCCTGGTGTTCGCGCCGCGCAGCCCCGAACAGGCCGGCCTGCTCGCGCTGGCCGAAGAAATGCGTGGCCGCGGCGCCCGGGTGCTGCTCGCCGCCCCGGCCGACATCGCCAGCCGTGACCTGACCCTGGCGACCGCCGACGACGAAGTGCTCGACCCACTGCTGGCCATCCAGAGCTTCTACCTGATGGCGGCGGCGCTGTCCGAAGCGCGCGGCCTCAACCCCGATCAACCGCGACATCTGTCGAAAGTCACGCGTACCGTCTGAACGGACGCAGGCCATGCACGTACAGGAAACCACCATGACTCAAGCGCTCGAGCTGCTCGCGCCCCTCTCCGGACGGGCGTTGCCGATCACCCAGGTTCCCGATCCGGTCTTCGCCGGCTTGATGATGGGCGACGGACTGGCGATCGACCCGACCTCCAATCTACTGCTCGCGCCGTGCGACGGGGTGGTGACCCAGGTTGCCCGCACCGCGCACGCGCTGACGCTGACGGCCGATAACGGCACCGAAATCCTGATGCACATCGGCATCGACACTGTCAGCCTGCAAGGCGAGGGCTTTACCGCCCTGGTTGGCAAAGACCAGCGCGTGACCGCCGGTACCCCGCTGATCGAGGTCGATTTCGCCCGCATCGCCGGCAAGGTGCCGTCGATCGCCACCGTGGTGGTCATTGCCAACAGTGATCGTCATGCGCCGGCTTTCCGCGCCGAGGGCGCGCTCGAGGCCGGCGCTTCGCGCTTCATGACGGTGGCCACGGTCGGCGCCGCTGCGACGCCGGCCGCCGCGAGCGAAGCGGACGGCGCACTGCAGGGCGTGGCGACGGTCGGCCATGGCGACGGCCTGCATGCCCGGCCGTGCGCCCTGGTGCAAACCGCCGCCAAGCGTTTCAACGCCCGGGTACAGCTGCGTTTCAATGGCCAACAGGCGAGCGCGCGCAGCGTGGTGGCCATGATGGGCCTGGGCGTCGGCCAGGGCGAGCGGGTCGAAGTGCTCGCCAGCGGCGACGAAGCGGCTGCGGCACTCGCCGCCGTGATCGAAGCGCTGGAAACCCATAGCGCAAGTGCGCATGTGCCGATCGGCGCAGCCGCTGCCGCCCCCGCGGCAGCCGCCGATGGCAAGTTGCATGGCGTGGCCGCCGCGCCCGGCCGGGCAATCGGCCGGATTGCCCATTTCGCCACCGCCGAACCGCTGGTGCGCGAAGAGGCCGGCGACGTGCACGACGAATTCGACGCGCTGGCGCGGGCCCTGGCCAGTGTGCGCACCGACATCATGCGCCAGATGCATGCAGCGCTGCAGCATGGCGACAAGGCCTTGCAGACGATTCTCGACGCCCACCTCGCACTGCTCGACGACGCCGATCTGATCGGTGTCGCGGAACGAGCCATCGGACGTGGCGTCAGCGCCGGCCTGGCGTTCCGCGATGCGGCGCGCACGCAACGGCAGATGCTGGTGCAGATGAGCAATCCGCTGCTGGCCGAGCGCGCCAATGATTTGCAAGACCTCGAACGGCGCGTGCTGCTTGCCATCAGTGGTGAAAGCGCCGCCGCGCCGCAGATTCCGACCGGTGCCATCCTGGTCGCCGACGATCTGACCCCGTCCGAGCTGGCTGCCTTGCCATCCGATGCGCTTGCCGGCGTGGTGCTCGCCCGGGGGGGCGCGACCTCGCATGTCGCCATCCTGGTGCGCGCGCGCGGCATTCCTGCGTTGGTCGCGGTCGGCAATGCCTTGTCCGGCCTCAGCGACGGTCAGCAAGTGCTGCTCGATGCCGGCGCCGGTTGGCTCGACCCGGCGCCCGATGCGACTGCGCTCGCCGGGGCGCAGCGCCAGATCGATGCCCGCAGCGAAATGCTGGCACGGGTCAAGGCCGAAGCGGCGCTGCCGGCACGGACGCGCGACGGGGTGCAGATCGAGGTGGCGGCGAATATCGCCAATGCGCGCGATGCGCGCGAAGCGGTGCGTCAGGGGGCCGACAGCGTCGGTCTGCTGCGCAGTGAATTCCTGTTCATCGACCGGGCGGCGGCGCCGTCGCGCGATGAGCAGTGCGCCGCCTATCAGGCGGTGCTCGACGCCCTAGAGGGGCGCAGCGCCGTGATGCGCACCCTCGATGTCGGTGGCGACAAGGAAGTGCCCTATCTGACGCTGCCGGAAGAAGACAACCCGGCGCTTGGCCTGCGCGGCGTACGCAGCGGCTTTGCCCGTCCGGCGCTGTTCGACGACCAGTTGGCGGCGCTGCTCGCGGCGCAGCCGGCCGAACGGATGCGCATCCTGCTGCCGATGGTGGCTGACGTGGCCGATCTGCTGCGCGTCCGGCGCCAGCTGGAGGCGCTGGCGGCCGAAGCCGGGCTCGCCACACTGCCGCAGCTGGGCGTGATGATCGAAGTGCCGTCGGCGGCGCTCCTCGCCGAACAACTCGCCCGGCATGCCGATTTTCTCTCCATCGGCACCAACGACCTGACGCAGTACACGCTGGCGCGCGACCGCTGCAATCCCGATTTCGCCGCCCAGCTCGACCCGCTGCATCCGGCCGTGCTGCGACTGATCGCCCAGACCGCGGCCGGCGGTGCCCTCCATGGTCGCTGGGTGGGGGTCTGCGGTGCGATGGCGTCCGATCTGGAGGCTGTACCGGTGTTGCTCGGCCTGGGCGTGACCGAACTGTCCGTCAGCCCGGCGCTGATTCCCGAACTCAAGGCCAGAGTCCGCGACCTGGATCTGGAAACCTGCCGACGCGAGGCGCAGGCGCTGCTCGCGCTCGCATCGGCCGAAGAAGTCCGCGCGCGTGCGCGCGAAATATGGCCGCAGGTCTGAGCGGCCACCACACAGGAGAACAGTGATGTCGATCAACAAATTTGCCGGCATTCAGCAGCTGGGGCGAGCCCTGATGCTGCCGATTGCCGTGCTGCCGGTCGCGGGCCTTCTGCTGCGGCTCGGACAGCCCGACCTATTGAATATCGCCGTCGTGGCCCAGGCGGGGGACGCCATCTTCAGTAATCTGGCGTTGATTTTCGCCATCGGCGTCGCGGTCGGCTTCGCCAAGGAAAACAACGGCACGGCCGGTCTTGCCGGCGCCATCGGCTTCCTGATCATGACCGCCGTGCTCAAGGCGCTCGACGACAAGATCAATATGGGGGTGCTCTCCGGCATCATCTCCGGCCTGGTCGCCGGCGGCCTGTACAACCGCTACAAGGACATTCGCCTGCCGCCGTATCTGGCCTTCTTCGGCGGCAAGCGCTTCGTGCCGATCGTGACCGGGCTCGCCAGCCTGGTGCTCGGCATCGTCTTCGGCTATATCTGGCCACCGATCCAAAGCGTGATCGACACGACCGGCCACTGGCTGATCAACGCCGGCTCGCTCGGCCTGTTCGTCTATGGCGTGCTCAACCGCCTGCTGATCGTTACCGGTCTGCACCACATTCTCAACTCGCTGGTGTGGTTCGTCTTCGGCAGCTATCCGGACGCGGCCGGCAAGATCGCCACCGGCGACCTCAACCGCTTCTTTGCCGGTGATCCGACCGCAGGCGCCTTCATGGCCGGTTTCTTCCCGGTGATGATGTTCGGTCTGCCGGCGGCCTGCCTCGCCATGTACCGCTGCGCGAAGCCGGAAAACAAGAAGGCGGTTGGCGGCCTGTTGCTGTCGATGGCGCTGACCTCGTTCCTGACCGGGGTGACCGAACCGGTCGAATTCGGCTTCATGTTCCTCGCTCCGGGGCTCTACGCCGTGCATGCGGTGCTCACCGGGCTGTCACTGGCGATCATGCACATGCTGCACGTGCGGCTCGGCTTCACCTTCTCGGCCGGGCTGTTCGACTACCTGCTCTCGAGCGGCAAGGGACAGAATCCGCTGTTGATGCTGCCGGTCGGGTTGGCTTACTTCGTCATCTATTACCTGATCTTTACCTTTGCAATCCGCAAGTTCAACCTGATGACCCTCGGCCGCGAAGACACGCCGGCCGTGCCGGTGGCGCTCGATGCCGTCGGCAGCGATCGTGCGCGCGGCTATATCGATGCGCTCGGCGGCGCGGCCAACCTCAAGTCGGTCGATGCATGTACCACCCGCCTGCGCCTGCAGGTTGCCGACGGCGGCCGGGTCAACGAGGCCGCGCTCAAGGCGCTCGGTTCGCGCGGGCTGATCCGTCCGGCCGCGGGCAGCGTACAAGTGGTCATCGGTCCGGAAGCGGACCTGCTGGCGGATGAAATCCGCCATGCGCTGGCGGACGGCGGCAGTACGGCGACGCCGACGTTCGACCGCACGGCCTGGAATGCGGCGCTTGGCGGGGAAGGCAATGTGTTCGCCGTCGAGGTGACGGCCGGGACGCGTCTGCGCATCGAAGTGGGCGACGCGGCCCGCATCGATGCGGATGCGTTGAAGAAACTCGGCGCGATCGAGGTGGTGCCGTTCTCCAGCACCCTCGTGCATGTCGTTCTCTCCGCCGATGCTGCCGCCGTGGCGACCGGCCTCGGCAAGTAGACCGGAACGCGCAGACGGGTGGGGCGATCATGTCGCCCCGCCCGTTTTTTATTCGCCGTCGAGGATTTCCGGCATGCGCAGCGGCACCGGCACGTCGATGACGATGGAGGTCTTGGTGTCGCCGTACTGCATCAGCCGGGCGATCAGCGCCTGCAGGCTCGGCATGGTATCGACCGCCACCTTGAGCATCAGACCGCTTGTGCCGGTCACCGAGAAACACTCGATCACCTCCGGCATCGTGCACATTTTTTCCAGCACGTTGAAGTAGTCCTGATGCTTGACGGTCAATTCGATCAGGCACTGGATCGGATAACCGATGCGCGCCGGATTGATGCGCGCGTGATAGCCGGTGATGACTCCGGCCTGCTCGAGTTTTTCTACCCGATCTGCAACTGCGGGGGCTGACAGATTCACCCTGCGCGCCAGCTCCGCATAGCTGATACGGGCGTTTTCGTGCAAAGCAGAGAGTATTTTCTTGTCGTATCTGTCCATGGCTTCGAATCAAAGGCAAAACGCAATGATAAACGCTAAATCGAAACTATAGAACCATTTTTATCAGAGGAACCCTATTAAATTAGCGAAGGCCAATACGTACAATAACGACTTCGCAGCGTGGTGCCTGTCACCGCGTCGCAACTGGATCCGTTGCGGAAGAATGTCCTGTCCCGTTGTGGCATTTGCCTTCGCAACAGTCCTGGTGATCTCTTTGTCCCTGGTCTCAAGTCATTTGTCTTGAATTGTTGACGACGACCTTTTTCTCCGAGCCTGTTCTCATTGACAGGCTCGTTTTTTTTTGTCCGGCAGTTGTGCGGAAGGGAAAAGGCGGCAAGCAGTTTCTTACAAAACACGTCGGGTATAAGATTTGTCATATTACTGCAATCATTGGTTTTTATCCTTGCCACAATTGATTAACAGGGATGATGGACAATGGCAGCAAACATACTGCTGGTAGAAGACGAACCGGCGATCCAGGAGCTGATCGCGTTTAACCTGACTCAGGCCGGTCACCACGTGCTGCGCGCCAGTACCGCCGAGGCCGCAATCACGCTGGTGAGAAATGCGCTGCCGGACCTGGTGCTGCTCGACTGGATGCTGCCCGGCACGTCGGGCATCGAAGTCGCCAAACGGCTGCGCAGCGACGAACGTACGCGCCAGGTGCCGATCATCATGCTGACGGCCCGCTCCGATGAGCACGACAAGATTTCCGGCCTCGAGGCCGGTGCCGACGACTACATCACCAAACCGTTTTCGCCGCGCGAACTGCTGGCGCGCATCAAGGCGGTGCTGCGGCGCCGGGCGCCGCAGATGACCGACGATGCGGTCGAAGTACACGGTCTGCGGCTCGATCCAGTCACCCACCGCGTGACCGGCAACAGCCAACCGGTCGATCTCGGCCCGACCGAGTTCCGCCTGTTGCATTTCTTCATGACCCATGCCGAGCGCGTGCACTCGCGTGCGCAACTGCTCGACCAGGTCTGGGGTGACCATGTTTTCGTCGAGGAGCGCACGGTCGATGTTCACATCCGCCGTTTGCGCAGTGCACTTGAACTGTCGGGGCACGATAATCTGATTCAGACAGTCCGCGGTACCGGCTATCGTTTCTCCACCCAATAGTGAGGCAGTTTTGCGCGAACTTCTGCAGCGGGTAGTGGGCTGGATGGTCTTTGTGGTCATCATCAGCGCCGGGTTCTGGTTGTTTTCCAGCGCCCAGGACGGATTGATCGCCCTGGCGATCGGGCTGGGCAGCATGCTGGCCTTCCACCTGTTCCATACCGCTCTGCTGGTGCGCTGGCTGAAAAACCCGGTCGCCGCGCGCGTGCCGGACGGCCTCGGCATCTGGCATACGGTCTTCATGACCCTCTATCGGCAGGTGCGTGCCCAGGACCAGAGCAAGCGCAAGCTGACCCATGTGCTGGAACGTTTCATCAATGCCGGCGAAGCCATGCCCGACGGTGTGGTGGTGCTGGACGAATTCGACCGCATCGAATGGCTCAACCCGATGGCAGTCGAGCACTTCGGTCTCGATCGCAAGCGCGACGTCGGCAACCTGCTGCTCAACCTGATCCGCCAGCCGGCCTTCCATGCCTATATGAAGGCCGACAACTTCAGCCAGCCGCTGATTCTCAAATACTCGCAACCGCGCGAGATCGTGCTGACCATCCAGCTCGTGCCGTTCGACTCCACCCGCAAGCTGCTGCTGTCGCGCGACATCACCCAGCTCGAAATGGTGCAGACCGTGCATCGCGACTTCGTCGCCAATGTATCGCATGAGCTGCGCACGCCGTTGACGGTCATCGGCGGCTTTCTGGAAACACTCAACGACATGCCGGAAGACGATCCGGCGGCACTGCGCCAGTTTCTGCCGATGATGATGGAACAATCGCGCCGCATGCAGAGCCTGGTCGAAGACCTGCTGACGCTGTCGCGGCTTGAAAATAGCCCCTCGCCGCTGACCTCGGAAAAAGTCGACATGAACGAAATGCTCGATACCCTGATGGTCGAGGCGGAAGGCCTGTCGCAAGGCCGGCATGTCATCAATCTGCAGAAACAGAGCCACGCCTGGCTGTGGGGCAGCGCCCGCGAGCTGCATTCGGCGTTCGGCAATCTGGTTTCCAATGCCGTGCGCTATACGCCGGAGGGCGGGTCGATCTCGCTGTGCTGGCGCGAAGAGGCCGAGCGTGTCGTCTTCAGCGTCTCCGATACCGGCATCGGCATTCCGCGCGAACACATCCCGCGCCTGACCGAACGCTTCTACCGCGTGGACCGTGGCCGCTCGCGCGGCAACGGCGGCACCGGCCTCGGACTGGCCATTGTCAAACACGTGGTGGCGCGCCACCATGCCAAGCTCGAAGTGCTGAGCGAACCCGATATGGGGAGCACCTTCAGCGTGGCTTTCGGCCACGAAAGGATGGCGGAACCGGCGACGTTGGAGAAAGTCGGCTGAGCATGCTGCAATGCGGATGAAATAAGGGAGGGAGAACACTTGGCGTCAAAGTATTCTGGCGCTACGATGCAACTTTCGACTGCGTTAATCGGAACCCACCATGAATCGTTTGCAAGCCATCCGCCCGTTCGGCCAGCGCATCTGGCTCGACAATCTTTCCCGCGAACTGCTCTTCTCCGGCGAACTGGCTCGTCTGATCAATCAAGACGGCATTGCAGGGGTGACTTCCAATCCGACCATCTTCCACAAGGCGATCAGCTCCGACTCTCGCTATCGCGATGATCTGACTGCGCTCAAGGCGCGTGGCATGGGGGCGGAAAAGACCTACGAAGAACTGGTGATTCCCGATGTGCGCACCGCCTGCGACATGATGCTGCCGGTCTACCAGCAGAGCGAACGCGATGACGGCTACGTCAGCCTCGAAGTCTCGCCGCTGCTGGCCAACGATGCCGAAGGCACGCTGCGCTCGGCACGCGATCTGTGGCAGTCGGTCGGTCGCCCCAATCTGATGATCAAGATCCCGGCCACGCCCGCCGGCATCGAGGCCTTTACCGTTCTGATCCGCGAGGGCATCAACGTCAACATCACCCTGCTGTTCAGCCTCGCCCAGGTCGAAGCGGTGTGGGACGGCTACATCGATGCGCTGCGCGCCCGTCAGGCCGATGGCAATGCGCTCGGGCACGTCAAGGCCGTGGCGAGTTTTTTCCTGTCGCGCATCGATTCGCTGCTCGACCCGCAACTGCCCGAAGCGCTGCGCGGCAAGGTCGCCATTGCGCTGTCGAAGGTTGCCTACGAACGCTATCTGGAACGTTTCCATGGCGAGGAATTCGCCGCGCTCGCCCGTGCCGGCGCTCGACCGCAATACCTGCTGTGGGCCTCGACCGGCACCAAGAATCCGGCCTATTCGGACGTGCTCTACGTTGAAAGCCTGATCGGCGCCGAGACCATCAACACCGTACCGGACGCGACCATGGCCAAGTTCCGCGATCATGGTCACGCGGCGGCGACGCTGCGAACCGAAACCGAGGCTGCCGGCACCGTGCTGGCGGATGTGGCTGCCGCCGGCATCGACCTTGCTGCCGTGGGCGAAAAACTGCAACAGGATGGACTCGAACTGTTCGTCAAGTCGTTCGATGCCTTGCTGGAACTGACTGCCTGAGCGACTGGTGTCCGAACGAAAAAAGCGCCCGAAAGGGCGCTTTTTTCATTGGCGCGAGCCGGGGATGCTGATGTGCCAGCTCAATGTGTCGGCCAGACGCAGCATGGCGTGGAAAGCGGAGATCAAGGACTCGGGATCGGTGCCGGCGAGCGCAAAGCGCAGATGGGACATCGGTCGGCGGAACGGATCGAGCGCAATGACCGGCTGCAGCAACAAGTCGTTGAAGGCATTGTGCTGCAGCCATTCTGCGTAGGGGGCGTCGACATGGGCGGCGTCGGGCAACTCGACCCGGACGTAGGCATTCGCCGCGTCGATGAGCCCCAGATGCAGGGTGTAACAGTCGTCGACCAGCAGGGTGAACAGATCCTGCGTTGGCTCGGGGCTGTCGAGTTCAAAACCGATGCTGTCGAGCAGATCGGTGACCAGCGAATGGAAAGTGGCGATATGGGTCATGGTCGTCAGAAGAGTCGGGCTGCGCGGGGTTTTGTCACTTTGCAATCGCCCTTCGGCGAGGGCTTTCAAAACCCGCTTATCCCAGACCGCGCTCAAGCGCCGCTGCAACTGATGGCCAGGTAACCGGCATAACAGGCGCCATTGAACAGCAGATGCCAGATGCGCAGCCCGCGCCGTGCGGCCCAGAGCAGCCACAGGGCGGCACAGAGCGTGACCACCAGCGACAGGAAGACATCGGCGCGCGGCGCCCACGGTGTCAGCGCAATGCCCATCGCCGGCAAGAGCGTGCCCTGGAAGACCATTGCCCCGGTGATGTTGCCGAGCGCCAGCGTGTCCTTGCCCTTGCGGATCCACAAGATCGAATTGACCTTCTCCGGCAGCTCGGTGGCGATCGGAATCACCATCAGCGACAGCAACAGCGGGCTGATGCCGAGCAGCTGCGCCGCGCGACCGACACCGCCGATGAAGCCTTCCGCGCCGCCGACCAGCAGCCCGAGACCCAGCGCCAGCTGCAGCACGATGGCGAGCCAGCCTGGCGGCAGGCCCAGGCGTTGCAACATCATCGGTCCTTCGGCCTCGGTGCCGTGCCCGGCCTCGACCAGCGTGCTCGACGCCGCGAGCGTCTTGCGCACATAGCTCAGATAGATCAGCACCAGCAGCATGGAAACTACGATGCGCGCCGCGGCCAGGGGACCTGACTGCGGCAGGAACATCGCTGCCGCCGCCAAGGCGTAGGAGACGAGGAAAAACCGCAGATCACGCAAGAAACCGCTTCGCTCCGGTTCGATTGCCCCGCAGGCGCCGCGGGCGCGCCATACCGACAAGCCCATCAGACAGACCGACAAGGTGGAGAGCATCAGCGGGGCGCCGAGAATCGCGCCGACACCGATTTCCTGATTGACCGCATGCCGGCCGTCGCCGCTGAAAATCGCCAGGAGCGGCACCATGGTTTCCGGCATCGCCGTACCCACGGCGGCGAACAGTGAACCGGTGACGCCTTCGGAGATGTCGAGCTTGTGACCGAGATGTTCGAGCGCGTTGGTGAAAATTTCCGCGGCGATCAGGATGACCGCCAGCATGCCTAACAGAAAGCCGAAGGTGCTGATCATAAGTGGTGGCGATAAAAGCAAACCGGCGGTTGTCACCGCCGGCAGATGGAAACGCGCATGATATCAGAGATCGGGCTGGCGCTTGGCGGCCATGCGTTGCCCGGCGCTGCGTTTCTCGTCCTCGGTCATCACCTTGTCGGCGGTCGGGATCAACCATGCCTCTTCGATGGCGGCATGCAGCCGGTACTGGCGGACAAACTCGTCGATTTCGTTGCGGCTGAAGGCCGACAGGTCGCCGCCTTTCAGGGCGAGCAGATCGTCGCGGATCGCGATCCAGCAGGAGTGCAGATAGCCGTGCTCGGCGCTCAGCTGCTCGAGCTTGGGCATGGCGGTCGGCACGCGCGCCTCGAGGATGGGGAACAATTCATCCTCTTCATCGCTGTGGTGCGACGGACCGGCGACATCGAAATAGCGCACCACCGCATCGATGCTGTTCCTGGCCGCTTCGTCCACGCCATGCTCCTCGATATGCGGGCCGAGCTTGTCGAGCTGATCGCAGAAACGTCGGATCTTGTCGTGACAGGCAAGCAGCATGTCCAGCGGTTGGTCGAAGGACGGGGCAGGGTGGATGAGGCTTTCTAGGGTGGGCATGATGGCGCTCCTGCAAGATAAACCGGTTGGTAGTCAGTATCTGATAACGTAGCGACGGATGATTCGATCTCGCTCAAGTTTGTTGGCATATTCGAGCATACCACGCGGCCCGGATGGCGGCGAAATCTTGTTGCGCCGCAATAACGATCCGGCACACACGACGCCTGACACGTCTAAAATGACCCTTTTCCCGTACGGAGCCCCCATGTCCGCATCCGAATCTGCTGGCGAAGACGGCTGGAGCCTGAACGGCGACGGCTGGCTGAGCGCCGCGCGCCAGGTTGCCTCGCCCAACTGCAACGACCGGCCGGCGGATACCCCGGTCGATCTTCTGGTGATCCACAACATCAGCCTGCCGCCGCGCCAGTACGGCGGCGACGGCGTCGAAGCCCTGTTCACCAACCGCCTCGATCCCGCCGGACACCCGTTCTATGCCGAAATCGCCCAACTGCGCGTCTCGGCGCACTTTTTCATCCGCCGCGACGGAGAACTGGTGCAATTCGTGCCGGTCCACCTGCGCGCCTGGCATGCCGGTGTTTCGCGCTGGGGCGGGCGGGAAGGCTGCAACGATTTCTCGCTCGGTATCGAACTGGAAGGCTGCGATTTCGAACCGTTCACCGAGCGGCAATACCAACGGCTCGCCGCGCTGACGCGCTTCCTGCGCCAGCACCTGCCGCTGACCGATATCGCCGGGCATTCCGACATCGCACCCGGACGCAAGACCGATCCCGGCCCCTTTTTCGACTGGCCGCGCTATCGCGCCATGCTGTGAAGGAACGAAAAAAAGGCTGGCAGGGCGCCAGCCTTTTTGCTTGCCGCCCGCGGCGGCTACATCTCGATCTGTGCGCCGAGCTCGACCACGCGGTTGGTCGGGATCTGGAAGAAGTCGGTGGCGCGCAAGGCGTTCTTGCTCATCCACAGGAACAGCTTCTCGCGCCATGGCGCCATGCCCGGCCGGTCGGTGGAAATCAGCGTTTCGCGCGACAGGAAGAACGATGTGTCCATCAGGTCGAAGGTCAGATCGAAGGTCTTGGCTTCGACGACGATATCGTCGATGTCCGGCGTTTCCATGAAGCCATAGTGGGCCACCACGCGCCAGAAACTGTCGGACAGGCGGGAGATCTCGACGCGCTTGTCGACGAAGGGCACATCCTCGGTGCTGATGGTCAGCAATACCACCCGCTCGTGCAGCACCTTGTTGTGCTTGAGATTGTGCAGCATCGCATGCGGCACGCCATGGGTGGTGCCGGTCAGGAACACCGCCGTGCCCTGTACGCGGGTCGGCGGGTACTGCTCGATGTTGGTGATGAAATCCTCCAGCGGCAGCGCGTGCTCGCGGATGCGTTCGAACAGCAGCTCCCGACCCTGCTTCCAGGTATTCATCACCACGAACACCGCCAGGCCGATGGTCAGCGGCAGCCAGCCGCCGTGGAACAGCTTGAGCAGGTTGGCGCTGAAGAAGGTGACGTCGACCACCAGGAACACCGCCGTCAGGCTGGCCGCAGTCGGCAGCGACCAGTGCCAGCTGGTGCGGGCGACCACGAAGAACAGCAGCGAGGTGATGACCATGGTGCCGGTCACGGCGATGCCGTAGGCGGCGGCCAGACTATCGGAGGAGCCGAAGGAAACCGTCACCACCAGCACGGCGACCAGCAGCGCCCAGTTGACGAACGGCAGGTAGATCTGGCCGATCTCGCGCGCCGAGGTATGCAGAATGGTCATGCGCGGGCAATAGCCGAGCTGGATCGCCTGACGCGTGAGCGAGTAGGCGCCGGAAATCACCGCTTGCGAAGCGATGACCGTGGCGGCGGTGGCGAGCAGGATCAGCGGCAAAATGCCCCATTTCGGCGCCAGCATGAAGAACGGATTGGCGATCGCCTTCGGATTGGACAGCAGCAGCCCGCCCTGGCCGAAATAATTGAGCACCAGCGCCGGCAGCACCAGGCAGAACCACGCATACTGGATGGGCTTGCGACCGAAGTGGCCCATATCGGCATACAGCGCCTCGGCGCCGGTCAAGGCCAGTACCACCGACCCGAGGGTGATGAAGGCGCCAAAGCCGTGGTTGATGATGAAATCGAGCCCGTAGTAGGGATTGATGGCGGCGAGCACCTGCGGCGAGCGGGCGATGCCCGCGATGCCGAGCAGCGCGATCACCACGAACCAGACCAGCATGACCGGGCCGAACATCCGCCCGACGCTGGCAGTGCCGAAGCGCTGCAACAGGAACAGCCCGACGATCACCGCCACCGCCATCGGTTCGACGAAGCGCGCCATGTTCGGGTTGATGACTTTCAGGCCCTCGCAGGCGGACAGCACCGACACGGCCGGGGTGATGATCGCGTCGCCGTAGAACAGCGCCGCGCCGAACAGCCCCAGGATGATGATGTGCGTCCGCGCGCGTCCGGTCAGAAAGCGCCGCGCGAGCGCCATCAGCACCATGATGCCGCCTTCGCCGCGGTTATCGGCGCGCAGGATGAAGGCCACGTACTTGATCGTGACGACGAGCAGAATCGACCAGAAGATCAGCGACAGGATGCCGAGAATGTTCTCTGGGATCAGTGCCAGGTTGGTGGCGGAGAAGCAAACACTCAGCGTATACAAGGGGCTGGTGCCGATGTCTCCATAGACCACGCCGATGGCGCCAAGCATGACGGTTGCCATGCTATGTTTTTGATGTTCCTGCATGTGTATGTTTTTATTGAAAATTATGGTTTGAGCTTACGCCCGTGGGCGACATGCGGTCGAGCCGCAATATGTGAACTATCCGCGCAGCTTACCCGAGCCGCAGGCGGCAAGCAAAACTGTCTGGTCGCCAAAGGGATTTTTGCCATCGGTTTGTGCCGCAATGGCGACAGCATGAAACGGCGAATGCGACCCGTCAACGGGCAACACGGTTCCAAGCTGTTGCCCAAAAGGCTACAATCAACGACATTTCGCCGATTTTCTGAAGGATGTAGTACATGCGAGCTGCGCAATTTTTCATCTCCACCCTGAAAGAGGCTCCCGCCGAAGCCGAACTGCCCAGTCACAAGCTGATGCTGCGCGCCGGTCTGATCAAGCGTCTGGCGTCGGGCCTGTATTCGTGGATGCCGATGGGCTTGCGCGTGCTGCGCAAGGTCGAAGCCATCGTGCGCGAGGAAATGAATCGCGCCGGCTCGGTCGAACTGCTGATGCCGGCGGTGCAGCCGGCCGAACTGTGGCAGGAATCGGGGCGCTGGGATTTCTACGGCAAGGAACTGCTGCGCCTGAAAGACCGTCATGAGCGCGACTTCTGCTACGGGCCGACCCACGAAGAAGTCATCAGCGACGTCGTGCGCAAGGAAATCAACAGCTACAAGCAGCTGCCGAAGAACTTCTACCAGATCCAGACCAAGTTCCGCGACGAAGTACGGCCGCGTTTCGGCGTGATGCGCGCACGCGAATTTGTCATGAAGGATGCTTACTCCTTCCATACCGATTTCGACAGCCTGGTGGAAACCTACCAGCGCATGTACCAGGCCTACTGCAACGTCTTCAGCCGCCTCGGACTGCAATACCGCGCCGTCGCCGCCGACACCGGCTCGATCGGTGGTACCGGCTCGCACGAATTCCAGGTATTGGCCGACTCGGGCGAAGACCTGATCGCCTTCTGCCCCGACTCCGACTTCGCCGCCAACATCGAACTGGCCGAAGCACTGGCGCCGGCCGCGCCGCGCGCAGCCGCCACGCAGCCGCAGCAGGCGGTGAGCACGCCGGGCATCAAGACCATCGCGCAACTGGTCGACTTCCTCAAGGTCGACATCCGCGCCACCGTCAAGGCGGTCGTGGTTGAAGGCGAACAGGGCGAAGCGGTGCTGATGCTGGTACGCGGCGACCACGAACTGAACGAAGTGAAGGCCGAAAAAATCGCTGGCATCAAGACGCCGCTGACCATGGCAACGCCGGAATCGATCCGCGCCGCCTTCGGCGCCGATCCGGGTTCGCTCGGTCCGGTGGGCTTCAAGGGCCGCGTCATTGCCGACCGCACCGTCGCCGCCATGCACGACATGGTGACCGGCGCCAACCGCAACGACGAACACCTGACCGGCGTCAACTTCGGCCGCGACTGCGCCGAACCGGAAGTGGCCGACATCCGCAATGTGGTTGCCGGCGATCCGTCGCCGTGCGGCAAGGGCACGCTGCAACTGTGCCGCGGCATCGAAGTCGGCCACGTGTTCCAGCTGCGCACCAAGTACGCCGAACCGATGGGCTGCAACTACCTCGACCGCGACGGCAAGCTCAAGGTGATGGAAATGGGCTGCTACGGCATCGGCGTATCGCGTATCGTCGGCGCTGCCATCGAACAGAACTTCGACGAGCGCGGGATCATCTTCTCCGATGCGATGGCGCCGTTCACCGTGGTGATCGTGCCGATGGGCTACGGCCGCAGCGAAATGGTGCGCGCCGCCGCCGACAAATTGCACGACGAACTGGCGGCGCTCGGCATCGACGTGCTGCTCGACGACCGCGACGAACGTCCGGGCGTGCTGCTGGCCGACTCCGAACTGCTGGGCATCCCGCACCGGGTGGTGATCGGCGAGCGTGGCCTGAAGGAAGGCAAGGTCGAATATCAGGGCCGTCGCGACGAAGCCGCCTCGAGCGTGGCCGCCGCCGACATCGTCGGCCAGCTGCGCGCCAAGCTGAATCTGGCCTGATCGCCCCGGCTCCGGCCGGCAACCGTCGCCAACGCCGTGTCCCGTTTCGGGCGCGGCGTTTTTGCTGCCTGACGACTCAGCGGGTGCCGTCGGCAATGCGTGCGGGTTGTTCTGACGCAGGCTGCCCAGTGCGAAAACTGGGCAGAAGAGCAAAAAGAGGTGAAACGCGTTACGTCACATTATTGGCTAACCCGTTTCAATGAGTCTGCATCAATATGCGCAAACTGTTTGCCGTAAATAAAGACATCGGTTCGCTGGCTATAAGATATCGTGCCGTCGTCGTTAAATTTCAGCATCATCGAAAACGAATCCGTACGAGCGTTTTTGGTCATGAATTGGCTTTGGCCGATATTTCCGGGCACTGTCTGCAGCGATATCTGATCCGGTTTGCTCAGCGTACCCTCTGCAACCGCACAAACCGCCCTTGGAATACAAAACGAGTCATACACCATGTTATTTTTCTTGTCCCAGATCCAATAACCGATCTGATCGTGAAATTGCTGGTGATCAGACTTGCGGAAAACCATCTGGTGGTAGCGAATGGTTACCAGATCCTGAACACTGGCATTGGTTGCCCCCGCCCCCTCCGAAAACTCTATCCTCTCGTAGTAGGGACTTGAAACCGGGGTGCCGGCCGGCTGCGGGAGATTCAACCTTCCCGGTGCAATATCGATGCCTGCGTCGCCCTCCCAGGTTCCAATCAACCGGCTTAACGGATTGCCGTCTGCAAATGCCGCATGAAATGCAAACAGAGAAGCCAGACCAATAATGATTGCACTTTTCCTGTATGCCATATAAACGTCATCCTTGTGTGAAATCACGAATATAAAAGGGTACTGCCCGGCTAGTATCCAAATGCCATTACAACGGCATGTTGATGAAAATCAAAATATAATAGTCAGAGCTAATTAAATAAATTAATTAATTCAATAGCTTGTCTTTATCTGCGCTGTGATGATTGAATATGCGAATGCAAAATAGCTGCGCGTTGCATGACCGGAATGGCGCAAAATAAGCTATTGCACTCGCCGATAACGGTTGTGATGAAAGGTTTTATCAGGCCCGGGCTGTATATTTCCGGTTTGCCCATGGCTGACTTGTCTGCGGCTGTGGAGGAGGGCACTGGGCGCCGCTGCACGCTCGCCGGCTTCGCCTCATCCTCGCCCCGATTGCTTTTTTTTTATACAAAAATGATAATAAGAATCATTGTCATTTGAAAAAGAAGCGCATGGCCTGCCTGCCGGCCACCAGGCCGCAGGCATCCAGCCAGACATCATCCGCCATGAATCCACCGTCGCCTGCCGCGATCGCGCGATCTGCCCCGAACGACCGGGTCTTACCGCCTGCGATGCGCGCAAACCCCCTGCCGTTGCGCTTATCCCTTCCCGCTGCCGCTGCCTCATCCGCCTTGCTGCGGAGCATCGCGCGCCGATTGACCCGCTGCCGCCGCGCCTGGCCCGTCATGGAGCTGCTTTAACCATGCTGTCTCTGCACGATATCCGCGTCGAGCGCGACGGCAGTCAGGTATTGGCCCTGCCGGCCATGACCATCGATCCCGCCGCTTTTACCGCCATCCTGGGCCACAATGGCTCGGGCAAATCCACCCTGATGAATCTGCTTGCCCGGCAAATCAAGCCAGACGCCGGCGGCATCGAGCTCGAAGGCCGGCCGCTTGGCGCCATCTCGGCGCGTGATTTCGCCCGCCGCGTCGCCTTCCTGCCGCAGCAATTGCCGCCGGTCGACGGCCTGAGCGTGGCCGAACTGGTGCGGCTCGGCCGCTACCCGTGGCGCGGCATGCTGGGGCGCTGGCAAGACGAAGACGCCCGCCTGGTGCAGCAGGCGATGCACGACACCGACATCCGGCACCTGGCGCAGCGGCCGGTCGACCAGCTCTCCGGCGGCGAACGCCAGCGCGCCTGGCTCGCCATGCTGCTGGCGCAGCAATCGCCGCTGATCCTGCTCGACGAGCCGACCTCGGCGCTCGACCTGGCCCACCAGTACGAGTTGATGAGCCTGCTCGCCCGACTCAATCGCGACCATGGCCGCGGCATGGTGGTCATCCTGCACGACGTCAACCTCGCCGCCCGCTACGCCCAGCGCATCGTCGCGCTCAAGCACGGCCGGCTGTATTTCGACGGCACGCCGCAAGAGCTGCTCGATGCCGCACTGCTCACCGAACTGTTCGGCCTGCCCATGCAACTGATGTCCGGCGGCGCGGCGCGCCAGCCAGTGGCCGTGGTGGCCTGAGATGGAGATTGCCCTGACCCCTGCGCTGTCGCCGGCCGGCAAGGCCGGCCGTTATGGCCTGACCCTGCTGCTCATCGTTGCGCTCGCCGTGCTGCACCTGGCGCTCGGCAGCCCGCTGACCCTCGCTGCGCAGTGGCAACTGCTCGGCACGCCGCTCGCCGGCCTGAACGACTACCAGACCTTCTATGCCAGCTGGCCGCGCCTGCTCATGGCACTGCTCGTCGGGCTCGCGCTCGGCGTGTCGGGCAGTCTGATCCAGCAACTGACGCAAAATCGCCTGATGTCACCGATGACGCTGGGCGCCGCCTCCGGCGCCTGGCTCGCCCTGGTGTGCTGCACCATCTGGCTGCCCGGCCTTGCCGCCGCGCACGGCCAATGGGCGGCGCTGTCCGGCGCGCTGAGCGCCGCCGCGCTGGTGCTGTGCATCGCCGGGCCGCGCGGCCTGAACGGCCTGCCGCTGGTGCTGGCCGGCATGACGATCAACCTGCTGCTGGGCGCCATCACCGCGGCGCTCATCCTGCTGCACGACCAGTATGTGCGCGAGCTGTTCATGTGGGGCGCCGGCGACCTGGCGCAAAACGACTGGCACATGGTGCGCTGGCTGCTGCCGCAACTCTGGCCGCTGCTGCCGCTCATCCTGTTCGCGCCGCGGCCGCTGACCCTGCTGCGCATCGGCAGCCAGGGGGCGGAAGGGCGTGGCATGGCGCTGGTGCCTGTCTTGCTGCTGTTGCTGGTCGCCCTGTGGCTGAGTGCGGTGGCGGTGACCGCCGTCGGGCTGATCGGCTTTATCTGTCTGCTGACGCCGAATTTCGCCCGCAGCCTGGGGGCGCGCACCGCGGCCGACGAGCTGCTCTACAGTGGCGTGCTCGGCGCCGCGCTGCTGCTGGCCACCGACCTGCTGGCCGTGCTGGCGGGCCAGGGTGGCGCGGGCGCCGTGCCGACCGGTGTTGCCGCCGCCCTGCTCGGCGCGCCCGGCCTGCTGATCTTCAGCCTGCGCCAGGGCAACCGCGGTGCGGCGCTGGCCCGTCCCGAGCCGACTGCCGCCGGCGCCGCGCGCGCGCCGCACCGTCTGCTGCGCCGCTTGCCGCTGCTCGTGCTGGCGTTCGCGCTCGCGAGCCTGTGCTGGCTGCCCGGCGCCGATGGCTGGCAACTCGCCTGGCCCGATGCGCTGATCTGGTCGATGCGCTGGCCGCGCACCCTGGTGGCGCTGGCCGCCGGCACCGGCCTGGCGCTGGCCGGCGTCATCCTGCAACGCCTGCTGCGCAATCCGCTCGCCAGTCCCGACATCCTCGGCCTGTCGGCCGGCGCCACCCTGGCGCTGGTGCTGACCGCGCTGCTGCTGCACCAGCCGCTGCAGCAAAACGGCGCCGTCGCTGCGGCGGGCAGCGTGGTGGTGCTGCTGCTCTTGCTCTGGCTCGGCCGCCGTCATCGCTATGCGCCGGCCAGCATGGCGCTGGTCGGCATCTCGCTCGCCGCGCTGCTCGAAGCCGTGCTGCAATTCGCGCTCACCCGCGGCAGCGCCGACACCTTCACCATCCTCGGCTGGCTGGCCGGCTCCACCTATCACGTCAGCGGCAGCCAGGCGCTGTGGCTCGCCGCCGAAGTGGCCGTGCTCGCCGCGCTGACCTTTGCCGGTCAGCGCTCGCTGACCCTGCTCGGCATCGGTGACGCGGTCGCTGCCGGACGCGGGCTGTCGCTCGGCGCGGCGCGGCTCGGCTGGCTGTCGCTGGCGGCACTGCTGACCGCCTGCGTCACCAGCCTGGTCGGTCCGATCAGCTTTCTCGGCCTGCTGGCGCCGCATATCGCCCGGCTGTCCGGCGCGCGGCGCCTGCCGGCCCAGCTCGGCCTGGCCGCCCTGTTCGGCGCGGCCCTGCTGCTCCTGGCCGACTGGCTCGGCCGCGTGCTGATCTACCCGGCGCAACTGCCGGTCGGCATCGTCGCCTCGGTGGTCTGCGGCCTGTATCTGCTCGGCGGCCTGGTGCTGCTGCGTCCGCGACGGCGTGCATCATGAAGCGAACCCTGTATCGATGCCTGGCCCTGCTGCTGGCCATCGTGCCGCCGACGCTGCAGGCGCAGACCGTGGTGCGCGACGACCTCGGCGTCCACCGCTTCGCGCGCGTGCCGCAGCGCGTGGTATCGCTCAGCTGGGAATCGACCGAACAACTGCTGCAACTCGGTATCACGCCGATCGGCGTGGCCGAAGGCGACGGCTATCGCACCTGGGTGGTGCGCCCGGCGCTGCCGGCTGCGTCGCGCTCGGTCGGCAGCCGGCTCGAACCCAATCTGGAACTGGTGGCGGCCCTCAAGCCCGACCTGATCGTGATCGGTCCGACCCTGCAGTCGCAGCTGCCGCTGCTGTCGCGCATTGCGCCGGTGCTGCTGTTCGATGCCTACCGCAGCGACCACGACAATGCCGCCAAGGCGAAGAGCGTGTATCTGCAACTGGCGCGGCTGTTCGACCGTGAAGCGCCGGCCCGGGCCCGCCTGCATGCCCTCGACCGGGATCTGGCCCGGCTGCGCACCAGCCTGCACCGCCACTGGGGCGCCGGGGCGCCGCCGGTGCAGGTGATCCGCTTCGCCAACAGCACCATGGCCTATGCCTATGGCGGCAACTCGATGCCGGTCCAGGCGCTGCAGTGCCTGGGGCTGCGCCCGGCATCGACCGCGCCGGGCTTGGCCTGGGGCATCCGCTCCACGCCGCTGTTGGCCATGGACGCCTGGTCGCGCGACATCGTGCTCTACCAGCAGCCTTTCGATCAGGCCGACAAGCTGTTTCCCTCGCCGCTGTGGCAAGCCATGCCCTTCGTCCGCGACCATCGCTTCGCCGCCATGCGCTCCACCTGGAGCTACGGCGGCCTGTTCTCCATCTACTACCTCGCCGACGCCATCACCGCCGCCATGCTGACCCTGCCGGCCGGCACGGGCGCGGCCGAGCCGTTTACCCGTCCGAGTGCGCGCGACTGCGTGCTGGCGGCCGACTGACCCTGTCCGGCGCCCCGGGCCAGCGCATCGCACTGGCCCGGGCGGGATCAGAATTTCCAGCTGACCGAGACGCTGCCGTTGCGCGGCGCGCCGTAATAGGCCTGGGTGCTGTAAAGACTGTTGAGATACTTCTCGTTGCTCAGATTGTTCAAGCGCGCGGTGATGGTGATAGTGGCGTTGATATCGTAGCTCGCCATCAGGTTGTACAAGGTATAACCGGGCTGCACGGCAATGGCGTCGCTGCCTTCCGAGATCCAGATGCGGCTCTGGTGCTGGATGCTGGCGCCGATCTTCGCCGCCGGCATGAACGGCAAGCGGTAGCTGGTCGACAGCCGGATCATCTGGCGCGGAATGTAAGTGCGTGCCGGCTGATCGTTGGCGTCCTCGATACTCAGGCTGGTGAAGCCCAGCGTTGCCTGCCAGCCCTGGCCCAACTTGCCGCTCACCTCGGTTTCGAAACCGCTCGCATGTACATTGGTGCCGACGTAATAGGTGCGCGTGCCCACGGTGCCGGCCGCTTCGGCCAGATTGTCCTGCCTGGTGCGGAACACGGCGGCGCTGGCCTGCAGCCGCTTGTCCAGCCACTCGCTCTTGACCCCCGCCTCTTCGTTCCAGCCGGTCGCCGGCGCCAGCACTGCGCCGTTCTGATCGGCCATTTCCGGTTGCGGATTGAAGATATGCGTGAAGCTGCCGTAGGCCGACACATTGTGGTTGATGTCGTAGACCAGGCCGAGGTACGGGCTGCTGCCGGTATTGTCTGCCGTGTGCGCGGCGCCGTAATCGACGCCGCTGCTGACCGAACGGGTGATGCTGCCGCCGACGATGGCCTTGAGCCGGTCGCTCAGATGGTAGTGCAGCGCGGCATACAGGCTGGTCTGCCGATCGACGTACTGACTACTGGCGTAGCTGGAATCGAAGGCCGGTTGCGGATAGCTGCCGTCCCAATCACCCAGCGGCACGCTCAATTCGGTGCCGATGCCCTCGCCGTAGGCGGTAAACGCGCTGACGCGCGTGCGCGACATCAATGCGCCCACCGCCACCTCGTGGCTGCGGCCGGCCAGATTGAAACTGCCGTTGAGGGCGAAGTTGAGCGTGTCCTGGCGGGTGGTCGACTGATTGGCCGCCGGGTAGCTGTACAGACCCAGACCGGTGCTGGCACCCGGCGTGCCGTAGAGATAGAACAACGCGCTGTTGCTGCGCAGCTGGCGATAGGTGTAGCCCAGCGTGGCGTGCCAGGTGTTGCCCAGCTGGCGGTCGATTCCGGCGTGCACGCGTTGTTCGACCGTGTCCCAGTAAGTCCAGTCGGCCGCGGTATTGGTCGACACATCGTAGTCGGTCTGGGTGCCGTCGCTGGCATTGAGCGGCAGCGCGCCCCACAGCGGGCTGTTCGAATGGGTGTTTTGCCGCGTGTAGGCCAAGGAGGCGGTGGTGGCGTCGTCGATATCCGCGTCGAGTACGCCGTAGAGCACCGTCTTGTCGTGCGCATAGCGGTCGAGATAGGAGTCCGATTTTTCCTTCACCAGCACGGCGCGGCCGCGCACATTGCCGTCCTTCGTCAGCGGTCCGGATACATCGAGATCGAGTCGCTTGTCGTTCCACGTGCCGATGGTCAGGTCACTGGAAAACTGGAAATCGCGCGTCGGTTTTTTGGTGATGAAGTTGACCGTGGCGGAAGGATTGCCGGTCGGCGACAGCAGACCCGCCGCGCCGCGCACCACGTCCACCCGGTCGTAGATGGCGGTATCCATATCGCCGAAGGCGTTGACCGAGCTATACGGCAGAGTGACGCCGTCGATCTGGAAATTGGTGATATTGAAACCGCGCGCGGTGTAGTAGGCGCGATCGGTTTCGACCTGCTCCACCGTCACGCCGGTAACGGTCTGCAACACGTCGCTGGCCGTGGTCAGGCCGAAATCGTCCATCTTGGCCCGCGTCGTGACCGACTCCGACTGCGGCGTGTCGCGCGGGCTGAGCGCGAGACCGGTGGCCGAGCTGCTTTTGCTGACGGTGTAGGCGCCGGTGGCCTCGGTCGGCGGGGTGGCGCCATCGCCTTGCGCCGTGACGGTGACGGTATCGAGCTGCAGCGCCGCGTCGCTGCCGGACGCGCTCTGTGCGCTGCTGCTGTCGGCCTGCGCGAGCGGGGAATAGGCGAGCAATATCGCCAGGGTCACTGGCGCCAGTGCCAGGGCTGGGTGAGGTCTGGGCATGATGTTTCACACGTTTATTGAATGATAATCATTCTTGTTATCGGCTTGTGCCGTTGCCGGGGCGGCGAGCGCCGGCCGGCTGGCACGGGAGAGCGCAGGGCGGCGCGGCGGCCGCCTTGCGGGCAGGACTAGGTGAAGATGTGAGCGGGGGCGCTGCCGCGTTGCGGCATCCTTGGGGCGTATCGGTCGCGGTGCCGATTTGTGTTGCGCTCGAAAGTCATCGGGAGATGATCCTGACTAGTTAAATGCAAATGAGAATCATCATCATTTTATGATTTGTGGAATATTCATGCAACCAGCTTGGCAAGAAGTCCTAAAGAAGTGCGCTGAAATGCTGTTGGGCTTTGTTTTTCCGAGTGTTTTGGCGAGGTTTTCTGATTCTGTTTGTTGTCGGCGTTTCCAGCTTGTCCGGGTTTGGTGTGTGGGAGTAGGGTGGCGGGCAGGTGGTCGTTGTGATCACCAAAGGCGCGGGCCGGGGGTGTACCACCACCGCCGGCCCGCTAACCAGACCAACTCAAGTGAGGAGTTAGCATGGCTAACATCGATGTTAGTGCCATTGGCACGCCCGCAGCAATTTCCCCTTACGCTCAACAGCAGTTGTTCGCACTGTTATCCACCCTGATGGCGCCGCGAGATGCGGCGCAGTCCGATGGCCTGTGCCAGTTGATCGTCGACGGCAGTCTGCCGTGGACGGTGCTGCCGCGGGTCGACGGCGCTTCGTGGTGCTATCTGTCCCGGCCTGCCGTGGCACAGCAGTACGGCAACTGCCTGTTGTTATCTGCAGCATGAGGGGATTCAACCGAGGGACGGGGGCCGCAAGGCCCTCGTCTCAGGTTGATGACAATGGTCGGACGAGTGCGCATTGGATCGGAGTCTGTGGCGGCGTTGAGCAAGCATTCCGTCCGCAGCGGGGCCACGTACATGAGGCGGTTTGGGGCCGTCGGCCGACGCCTTTTGTCTGGCGGCAGGACAACGACAATCCGGCGCTGGCCCGTTTCGTCGCGACACTGCAGGCGCTCGCCGTCTAGCCCATCAGGTTTTCCGTCGCCGTGCCGGGCCCATGGCGCAGCTGCTCGATATCGCGCCGCGGCGGCGCGCCGAACAGCCGACTGTATTCGCGGCTGAATTGCGACGGGCTCTCGTAGCCGACGCGAAAGGCCGAGCTGGCGGCGTCGAGCCGTTCGCTCAGCATCAGCCGGCGCGCCTCGTTGAGCCGCATCCATTTCTGGTATTGCAGCGGACTCATGCCGGTCAGCTGGCGAAAATGGTGATGCAGCGTCGAGCTGCTCATCTGCGCCCGGCCGGCCAATTCGTCGATGCTCAGCGGCAGGGAAAAATTGGCCTTGATCCAGTCGATCGCCCGGGCGATGCGATGGCTCTGGCTGCCTGCCGACGCCGTTTGCCGCACATGCGCCGCCTGCTCGCTGACCAGCAGCCGGTAGTGGATCTCGCGCAAGACCAGCGGCGCCAGCACGGCAATCGACGCCGGCTCGTCGAGCAGAGCGAGCAGCCGCCGGCACGGTTCGAGCAGATCGGCGCTGACCGCGCCCAGCCCCATGCAGTGCTCGGTTGCCGGCATGCGTGGCGGCGGCAGGCTGCCGTGGGCGATCAGCTCCGCCATGGTGCGCAGATCGAGCCGGATGACAAGGCCGAGGCAGGGCCGCTCCGCGCTGGCGCTCACCACTTCCGAACTGGCGGGGATGTCCAGCGAGGTGATCAGCAAATGTCCCGGGTTGTAGGGGTAGGCCTTGCCACCCAGCCACATTCTCTTTTCGCCCTGCACGACGAAAATCGCACTCGGCTCGACCAGGCAGACGCTTGGCGGCGTCGGGCTCTCGCGGCGGAAAAACGACAGGCCGTCGATCGCCGTCGGCAGATCGCAGCTGCCGCGCCCGGCGCTGTGGCGCGCGATGCATGCGGCCAGCTGCGCTTCGAGCGCGGCCAGCGGGGCGGGCAGGGTGGGGCTGGATGGTGTCATGCAAGTCTCCGGCGGCAGAGGGCTCCACTGTAATGCAGCGGCCGCCGTTTGTGCGCGGCGGATCCGGATGCCCGGAGGATCAGGCAATAAGCAGGCAGGATTGATCTATCGAATCGGCGGCGCATGTGGCGAAAATGACCAGCGTGATGCGTACGGGACCACACCCCGCTTTCAACGAGGATCGAACATGGACAGCTTTACTTTTTACAATCCGACCACGGTGGAGTTCGGCGCCGGCAAGGAACAACAGATCGGCCGCCATCTGGCGGCACACGGCGTGCACAGGGTGCTGCTGTGCTTCGGCAGCGAGCGCATCAAGCGTGACGGGCTGTTTGCCACCGTCAGCGCCAGCCTGGCCGAGCAGGGCATCGAGTGGGTCGAATTCGGCGGCATCGTCAGCAATCCGGTCATTTCGACCGTGCGCAGCGCCATCGAACTGGCGCGCGCCGAGCAGGTTGACGGTGTACTGAGCGTCGGCGGCGGCTCGGTGCTCGACAGCTGCAAGGCCATTGCCGCCGGCGTGCCCTATGGCGGCGATGTCTGGGAGCTGTTCAACGGCCAGGGCGCCATCGAAGCCGCGCTGCCGTTGTTCGCCATCATGACGCTCGCCGCCACCGGCAGCGAAATGAACCCGTCGGCCGTGGTGACCAACGATGCGACGCGGCAGAAATTCTTCATCGCCCACCCGGCGGTGTTCCCCAAGGTGTCGGTCATCAACCCGCAGCTGATGCGCAGCGTGTCGCGCGACTATCTGGTCTATTCCGCCGCCGACGTGATCGCCCACCTGATCGAGGTCTATTTCACCGCCAGCGTCTATTCCAACCTGCAGTCGCGGCTGGTCGAGGCGCTGATCGGCACCGTGATCGAAACCACCGGCCAGCTGCTGGCCGACCCGAACGACGATGACGCGCGCGGACAGTTTGCCTGGGCGGCGACGCTGGCGCTCAACGGCTTGGTGTCGTCCGGCGCCGGCGGCTTCAGCTATCCGAACCATGCGATCGAGCATGCGCTGTCGGCCTTGTTCAATGTGCCGCACGGCGCCGGCCTGTCGGTGGTGATGCCGGCCTGGATGAGCTGGTATCGCGAACGCAATCCGGCCCAGTTCGAGCGCTTCGCCCGTCAGGTCTTCGGCGTCGAGGGGGGCGCGGCCGGGATTGCCGCGCTGGTCGCCTGGTTCGAGCAGATCGGCACGCCGACGCGGCTGGCGCAGCTGGGCATCGGCGCTGCCGATCTGGCGGCGGTGGTCGACAACGTCCAGGCCAATGTGCGCATGTTCGGCATTGCCGAGCGCTACACCCCGGCGGCGGTGGCCGACATCCTGCAGCGCGCGCTCTGAGCCGGCTGTCACCGCCGGTTGACGGGCAAAAAAACAGCGAAGCCGCCGTCGCGTGCTTCGCTGTTTTTCCCTGCCGCCCGCCGCTTCAGTCTTCGTGGGTCAGCAGCAGTTTCTTCAGCAGCGCGCCAAGGGTGCGGCGCTCTTCTTCACTGAGCACTTCCAGCAGCTCGGCCTCGGCGGCCAGATGGCGTCCGGCGGCTTCCTCGATCACGCCGAGCCCCTTTTCCGTCAGCGAGACATTCACCCCGCGCCGGTCGTCCTGATCCGGGGTGCGCTTGACCAGCCCGGCGCTTTCCAGCCGGTTGATGCGATTGGTCAGCGCGCCGGAAGAAATCAACACCATTTCCTGCATCTGGTTCGGCGACAGTTGATAGGGTTCACCCTGGCGGCGCAGCGCCGCCAGCACGTCGAACTCGCCGACGTTGATCGAATGGAGCGCCAGATCCTGCAGCACCCGCCGCGTGATGAAGTATTCCATTCGCACGATGCGGCCGATGACTTCGGTCGAGGACGGGTCCAGGTCGGGACGGACCTTGCGCCACAGGGCAACGATGCGGTCGATTTGGTCTGCGTGATCGAACATGATATTTAGCTTCAACGGGTTATTGGAAACGGGTAGCGACAAGGGTAACATGAGCGACCGCTGGAATATCTTCACGTGAAAATAAATATAATGACAAGTTCTTCAATGGAGTGCTCATGAATGCCGACAAAATTGCGCTGCGCGGCGCGACCCTGAGTTTTCGCGCCGATCCTTTCTTCACCCCGCTCGCCGAGGCGATGGTGTATCACCAGGACGGGCTGGTGGTGATCGAGCAGGGCCGCATCGTCGCCAGCGGCGCCGCGGCCGAACTGTTGCCCGGCCTCGATCCGGCGGTCGAGGTGCGCCACGAGGCGGATAGCCTGATCCTGCCCGGCTTTGTCGATACCCATGTGCATTTCGCCCAGATCGAAATGGTGGCCGCCTTCGGCGAGCAGCTGATCGACTGGCTGCGGCGCTATACCTTTCCCACCGAGGCGCGCTTCGCCGATCGCAGCCATGCCGACGCCGTGGCGCAGGTGTTTTTGCGCGAGCAGCTGCGCAACGGCATTACCACCGCCTGCGTGTTCTGCACCGTCCACCCGCAGTCGGTCGACGCGCTGTTTGCCGCCGCCGCCGGCTACGATCTGCGCATCCTGGCCGGCAAGGTGTGCATGGACCGGCATGCCCCGCCGGACCTGCTCGACAGCGCCGAGCGTGCCTACCGCGAGTCGCTGGCGCTGATCGAGCGCTGGCATGGCCGTGGCCGGGCCGAATATGTGATCACGCCGCGCTTTGCGCCGACTTCGTCGCCGGCGCAGCTTGAAGCGCTCGGCGCGCTGGCGCAGGCCTACCCCGGCATGGCGATCCAGTCGCACCTGTCGGAAAACCGCGCCGAACTGGCCTGGATCCGCGAGCTGTTTCCCGACAGCGCCAACTATACCGACGTCTATCGCCGCCACGGCCTGCTGCGACCGCGCGCCATTTACGGCCACGGCGTGCATCTGGATGACGAGGAGTTTGCCTTGCTCGCCGACAGCGGCAGCGCGCTGGCGCATTGTCCGACGTCGAATTTCTTTCTTGGTTCGGGGTGTTTCGATCTGCAGCGCGCCCGCCGCGCCGCGCGCCCGGTGCGGGTCGGTCTCGGCAGCGATCTCGGCGCCGGCACCAGTTTTTCGATGTTGCGCATCATGGCGGCCGCCTATCAGGCGGCGCAGCTCAATGGCTATGCGCTCAGCGCGCCGCAGGCCTTCTATCTCGCCACGCGCGGCGGCGCCGAGGCGCTCGGACTGGCCGACCGCATCGGCGCGCTCGAACCGGGCAAGGAGGCCGATCTGGTGGTGCTCGATCTGCGACCGACTCCGTTTGTCGATTTCCGCATGCGTCAGGCAGACAGCCTGGAAGAGGTGTTGTTCGTGTTGATGACGCTGGCCGACGATCGCGCGGTGCGCGCGACCTATGTCGCCGGCCGGCAGGTCAGTCCGGATTGACCGGCGCCGCGTCGGCCTTTGCTTTCGGCATGCGCTTGAGCCGCATGCCGCACAGCCGGTCGTGCAGTGCCTGGCCCTGCGGATCGAAGTAACTCCACAGAAACGGCACCAGTGCCCACAAAAGCGCCAGACGGGCCGTATACGGATCGCTGCGGCCCATGCCGAGATAGGCGACCACCGGCACACCGATGAGCAAGAGCAGGGTGACCATGAAGCGCAGCACGGCCTGCGGCCAGCCGAGCGGGCGGCCGTCGGCCATTTCCAGTTTCAGCCGCCAGGCTTTCATCGCCACGGTCTGGCCGCCGCGCACCCACGACAGGCCGAAGTAGGCGAACAGCACGCCAAGCAGGGTCAGCTGCAGCAGTTTGTCGAGCCAGAACGAGGCGCCGATCTCGGCCTTGAGCCAGGTAAACAGGGCCGACGGCACCAGCATGAGCGCCAGGATCAGCAGGCATTCATAGATCAGACAGGCCAGGCGGCGTTTCAGACTGGGGAAGGGCGAGGTCGGTTTCGTCATTCTTGGCCTCCGTTCGGGGTCGGGTTCAGCGCCTGACGGCGCATTTTCAATCGTGTCAGCAGTTGTTGCCGTTGCCCGGCCGGCAGGCTTTGCAGTTGCAGCCAGCGCCGGCGCGCTTCGGCCCGTTGTTCTTCGCTCAGGTCGGCCCATTGCCGCAGTCTTGCGCTCACTCTCTGTTTCTCGACCGGACTCAGCTGCTCGATACGCGGCACCAGCGCGAGCAGTTGTTGCTTGTGCACCGGCGAGAAGCGGTTCCATTCGGTCGACAGCGGCGCGAGCACGCGCTGTTGCTGCGCGTCGAGCTGTTCCCAGTCCGGTGCCTCCGGTGGTCGTGCATGGGCGCTCGCGGCGGCGATGAGCATGGCGCAAGCGGCCAGTCGATATCTTCGTCGCCAATCACTCATGGCGCGCCTCGTCGAAATGCGGGTCGAGCAACTGGTCGATGGCCGCGTCGCCGGCCAGCAGATGGATGTCCGTCGCGCTCGGGTCGGGTGCGGGGGCAGACCGGCCCAGCACGATGACGCCGCCCGCCAGTGCGAGCAGCAGCGCCAGCAGTAGCCCACCCTGCTGGTGCGGGTGGCGCAGCGCCCAGCCGGCCACGCGTGCCGACGCTTTCTGCGGTTTGCGCCGCCGCGACGCCAGTCGGGCGAGACTGGCATCGAAGGCCGCCGCCAGCGCGGCCGCCTGGCCGGAGTCGGGCACGGGCAGCGCCGGCACCAGGCAGGCGATAGCCTGCGCTTCGTCGGCGAACGCGGCGCCTTTGGCGGCAAAAATGGCCATCAATGTACGCAACGCCCGGTTGCGTCGTCGCTGCAGCGCGCGGCGCGAGCAGCCGCAGGCGAAGGCCGCGTCCGCGGCGTCGAGCGCGCCGCCGTCGAGCAGCAGAAAGGCCTGCCGCTCGGTGCGCGGCAACAGTTGCAGTGCGGCGACCAGCGCCGCGCGGTGTGCGCCTTGCCGCGGCCAGTCGCCATCGTCGCCAGGCGCGGCGACGGTCAAGAGTTCGAGTGGGTGCGGCGGCCGTTGCGCTTCGCTGCGCGGGATCAGCGCGGCGAGCAGCCGGGCGGGCAATCGGCTTGTGTCGCGGCAAAATTGTCTGCGGCGCAGTAATTGCAGGAAAATCCGATAAAACAAGCGAGGAAAATCATCTTTGATGGCGTGAGCATAGCGCGAAGTCAGTAGATCGAGCGCCCTGGCCACGACGGCGGCCGCCGCCGGCGCGTCGCCCAGCGCAATCAGCGCGTGTTGCCAGGCCTGAGTGGGCAAGCGGGTGGCGACAATATCCATTTCCTTGCGGCTAGCCATGCGAGCATTGCTTGTTATATGCCAAGCAAGCATCTTATCAGAGACGATTAGCTACGAATAGCTTGCGAAAAAGCGTTGAATTTACCGTGGCTTAGCAGTTTTTGCGCCTGCACAAAAGCGCTTGACCGCGATTTGGCAGTTAGGCTAAGGTCTTTCATACAACGGGACAATAACATTCTACAGAGGCGAATAATGCAGATCACGGGCGCGGAGATAGTAGTCCGATGCCTGCAGGAAGAAGGAGTCGAATTTGTTTTCGGCTACCCCGGCGGCGCGGTTATTGAAATTTATGATGCCATCTTCAAACAGAGCGAGTTTCGTCATGTGCTGGTGCGGCACGAACAGGCTGCCGTGCACGCGGCCGACGCATACTCCCGCTCGAGCGACAAGGTGGGGGTGGCCCTGGTGACCTCGGGACCGGGTGCGACCAATGCGGTGACGGGCATCGCAACGGCGTATCTCGACTCGATCCCGCTAGTGGTGCTGTCCGGCCAGGTGGCAACACCGGCCATCGGCCTGGATGCCTTCCAGGAGGTCGACATGGTCGGCATCACCCGTCCTTGCGTGAAACACAACTTCCTGGTCAAGGATGTGGCGGAGCTGGCCGAAACCATCAAGAAGGCGTTCTATCTGGCCAAGTCGGGCCGGCCGGGCCCGGTGGTGGTCGACATTCCCAAGGACGTGACGCAAAAGCTCGGCGACTTCAGCTATCCGGACACGCTCTCGGTACGTTCCTATGTGCCGGTCACCCGCGGTCACTCCGGTCAGATCAAAAAGGCGATTTCCTTGCTGGCCGGCGCCGAGCGTCCGCTGGTCTATATCGGCGGCGGGGTGGTGCAGGGCAATGCGTCGGAAGAGGTGCGCGAGTTCGTGCGCATGCTCGGCGTGCCGTGTACCAACACCCTGATGGGTCTGGGCGCCTATCCGGGGGGCGACGAAAAGTGTCTCGGCATGCTGGGCATGCACGGTACCTATGAAGCCAATATGGCGATGCACTACTGCGATGTGTTGCTGGCGGTTGGCGCCCGCTTCGACGATCGCGTCATCGGTGTGCCGTCGCATTTCCTCGCCCAGCCGAAGAAGATCATCCATGTCGACGTCGACCCGTCGTCGATCGCCAAGCGGGTGAAGGCGGATGTGCCGATCGTCGGCGACGTCAAGCTGGTGTTGCGCGAGATGATCGAGCAGATGCGCCTGCAGCAGCTGGCTCCGGACGCCGGCGCTCTCAAGCGCTGGTGGTCGCAGCTCGATGCCTGGCGTGCGCCCAATTCGCTGTTCTTCTCGCCGTCGGACACGCTGATCAAGCCGCAGTACGTGATGCAGAAGCTCTGCGAGATCACGCACGGCGAGGCGATCATCACCTCCGATGTCGGCCAGCACCAGATGTGGGCGGCGCAATACTACCGTTTCCCCGAACCGCGGCGCTGGATCAACTCCGGCGGTCTCGGCACCATGGGTTTCGGTCTGCCGGCCGCGATGGGGGCGCAGCTCGCCAATCCGCATGCCACCGTGGCCTGCGTCACGGGTGACGCGTCGATTCAGATGAACATCCAGGAGCTGTCGACCTGCAAGCAGTACCATATCCCGGTCAAGGTGGTGAACCTGAACAACCGTTATCTGGGCATGGTGCGGCAATGGCAGGAGATGTTCTACGGCAACCGCTATTCGGAAACCTATATGGATGCGCTGCCGGATTTCGTCAAACTGGCCGAGGCCTACGGCCATATCGGCATTCGCGTCGAGCGTCCGGCCGATGTCGAGCCGGCGTTGAAGGAGGCGTTCTCGCTCAAGGAGCGCCTGGTGTTCCTCGACTTCATTACCGATCAGTCGGAAAACGTGTTCCCGATGGTACAAAACGGTAAAGGCCTCAACGAGATGGATCTGCCGCCGCACATGCGCGACATTCAGAACGTCCCGTTCGAGAACAATCGTGACTACGGCAACATGTGTTGAGGCGGCATCATGCGACATATTCTTTCCATACTGCTAGAAAACGAGGCGGGGGCGCTCTCCCGCGTGGTCGGGCTGTTTTCCGCCCGGGCCTACAACATCGATTCGCTGACGGTGGCGACGACCGAAGATCCGACGTTGTCGCGCATGACGATCGTCACCCATGGCTCGGAAGAAGTCATCGAGCAGATCACCAAGCAGCTCAACAAGCTGATCGAGGTGGTCAAGGTGATCGACCTGAACGAATCGGAACATATCGAACGGGAGATGATGCTCATCAAGGTGCGCTCCACCGGCAAGGAGCGCGAAGAGATGAAGCGGATGGCCGATATTTTCCGTGGCCGCATCATCGATGTGACCGATAAGACTTACACCATCGAGCTGACAGGTACCAGCGAAAAACTCAATGCCTTTATCGAGGCCATCGACCGTGCAGCGATCCTGGAAACGGTACGGACTGGCGCCTCCGGCATCGGCCGTGGTGAACGTATTCTGAAAATTTGATTAATAAGGGATAAAAATGAAAGTTTTTTACGACAAAGACGCAGATCTCTCGATCATCAAGGATAAAAAAGTCGCCATCATCGGCTATGGCTCGCAAGGCCATGCCCATGCACAAAACCTGAAGGATTCCGGCGTCGACGTGGTCGTCGGCCTGCGCAAGGATGGTGCTTCTTGGAAGAAGGCCGAAACGGCCGGTCACAAGGTGAAGGAAGTCGCCGAGGCGGTAAAGAAGGCCGATGTGATCATGATCCTGCTGCCCGATGAGTCGCAGCCGGAAGTGTATTACCGCGATATCGAACCGAATCTGAAGAAGGGCGCAGCGCTGGCTTTCGCCCACGGCTTCAACGTCCATTACAACCAGATCGTGCCGCGCGCCGATCTCGACGTGATCATGATCGCCCCCAAGGGCCCGGGCCATACCGTGCGTTCCGAATACCTGAAGGGTGGCGGCGTACCGAGCCTGATCGCCGTGTATCAGGACCAGTCCGGCAAGGCGCGTGACGTGGCCTTGTCCTATGCGGCGGCCAATGGCGGCACCAAGGGCGGCGTGATCGAAACCTCGTTCCGCGAAGAGACCGAAACCGACCTGTTCGGCGAACAGGCCGTGCTGTGCGGCGGTACGGTCGAGCTGATCAAGGCCGGCTTCGAGACCCTGGTCGAAGCGGGTTATGCGCCGGAAATGGCCTACTTCGAGTGCCTGCACGAAATGAAGCTGATCGTCGACCTGATTTACGAAGGCGGCATCGCCAACATGAACTACTCGGTATCGAACAACGCCGAGTATGGTGAGTACGTGACCGGGCCGGAAGTGATCACCGACAAGACCAAGGACGCGATGCGCAATGCGCTCAAGCGCATCCAGAGCGGCGAATACGCCAAGATGTTCATCCTCGAAGGCAAGACTGCCTATCCGTCGATGACCGCCCGCCGCCGCCTGAATGCCGCCCATCCGATCGAGCAGGTCGGCAGCCGTCTGCGCGAGATGATGCCCTGGATCGCCAAGAACAAGCTGGTCGATCAGAGCAAGAACTAGGCGATGTCGACCAAACCCCCCTGCCGGCGACGGCCGGGGGGTTTTTGTATGTCTTTGTCCCGCATACCGCGTTTTCCCCCCGCCGACATGGGGTGGCGCTATAATCCGGCATTGTCCGACAGCAGAGGTTATGCTGTCGTGTTTGAGATCCGGTGTCCGCCGCGACTTCCCTTCCATCGATCGCCTGCGAAAATCGTCCGTGTGCCATTGTGACGGCCTGCGGTTCGCGGGTTCGCTGGCTTGCCCTGCTTGTCTGTCAGGCTGTGCCTCGTGCGCGGCGGTCGGATTCCGGCATGGCTGCATTAACCTGGAGAAGCCATGAGCATTCCTGACATGTTGCCGCCCTCTGGCGGTGAAAAGATTTCCTTCCGCCGGCAGGGTATTTATCTGCTGCCGAATTCCTTTACCCTTGCCGCGCTGTTCGCCGGTTTCTATGCCGTCGTGCAGGCGATGAACCACAATTTCGAATATGCGGCGATTGCGGTGTTCGTCGCCATGCTGCTTGACGGCCTGGACGGGCGCGTCGCGCGGCTGACGCGCAGTCAGAGCGCATTCGGCGCCGAATTCGATAGCCTGTCCGACATGGTCAGTTTCGGCGTCGCTCCGGCGTTGGTGATGTACGAGTGGCAGTTGCGCGGTCTGGGCAAGCTCGGCTGGATGGTGGCCTTCATTTATTGTGCGGCGGCGGCACTGCGGCTGGCGCGCTTCAATACCATGCTCGGCGTGGTCGACAAGCGCTGGTTCATCGGTTTGCCGAGCCCGTCGGCCGCCGCGCTGGTGGGAGGGCTTGTCTGGGTCAGCCTGGAGTACGGTTACGATACGCTGCCGCATATCGACTGGCTGGCGCTGTTGCTGACTGCCTTCGCCGGTCTGTCGATGGTGAGCAATGTGCGCTTCTGGAGCTTCAAGGAGATCCATGTGCGGCGCAAGGTGCCGTTTTTCGCCTTGCTGCTGCTGGTGATCATCATCCTGCTGCTGGTGGCGTCGCCGCCGATCGTGCTGTTCGGCTTTTTCCTCGTCTACAGCCTGTCCGGCTATTGCGGCGCGCTGTTGCGCATGCGCCGCCGCAAGGAGGTCGAGCCGCCGCCGGCCGCCTGAGCGCCGGCAACCCCGCTTTGCAACGCCGATGCCGCAAGACATCGGCGTTGTGCATTCAGGCGTGCAGCGTGCGTACCTGCGCCGCGAGCAGCGCGCGCATATAGGCGTGCAGCGGCTGGCTGTCGTTGCGGCGGTGCCAGATGAAGTTCACCTGGATGCGCAATTGCGGGTCGAGGGGCATGTGGGCGATGTCGGGCAGCCCGGCGAACAGCGGCAGGTAGAGCGACGGCTGGATGGAGATCAGCGGCGCCGCCTGCAAGATGAGCCCGGTGGCGGTCAGGCTGGCCGAGGTGGCGACAATGCGCCGCGACGTGCCGTGCTCGGCGAACAGGTGGTCGACCACGCTGGCCGCGCTGCCGCGGTGGCTGCTGGCAACGTGGTCGTAGGCGGCCAGGTCTTGCAGCGCCGGCATGGCGGGCAGGGTGAGCTGGCTTTGGGCGTAGAGGGCGACGAAGCCGCATTCGTCGACAGTCTGCCGGCTGTGCCACTCGCGGGTGCGCAGCGGCGAAGCGGTGATGAGCAGGTCGACCTCGTCGCGGTCGAGGGCGGCGATTTCCTGGCCAGTTTCCAGCAGCGTGGCGCGCACGCCGATGCCGGGCGAACGGGCGCGCAGGGTGGCGATCAGCGATGGAATCAGCAGCGCTTCGAGACCGTCCGGTGCCGACAGCACATAGGTGCCGACGGCCTGGACCGGGTCGAACAACGGTTCGCTGAACAGGAACTGGCAGGCAGTTTCCAGCCAGGTGCGGATCGTCGGTGCGAGCGCGAGCGCACGCGGCGTCGGCTCCATGCGCGTGCCGCTGCGCACGAACAGCGCGTCGCCGAACACTTCGCGCAGCCGCGAGAGGGCATGGCTCATTGCCGGTTGACCGATATACAGGCGAGCGGCGGCGCGGCTGACATGGCGTTCCTCGATCAGCGCGTCGAAGGCGACAAGCAGATTGAGATCGATGCGGCGCAGGTCGCCGTGAGAGAAATCGAAGTTGTGCATGGTTATAATTATAACAATCGATTTCCATAATATTTGCTGCGTTGCGACAATTGGACATTACCCCACTGCCGATGTCCTCCCATGAGTCCACGTTCGAGCGAGCTGTCGCTCCATCACCTATCCATTTTTTCCATCGTTTTTCTCGAATACCTGCAGACCATCATGGTCTCGTTTTCCTCGAGTTATATTTCCGGCGGCATCGATGCCGCGCCGGAGGAATTCAGCCTGGCTGCGGCGAGCTATGCCGGCGTCGCGGTGCTGACCATCCTGACCCACCGCTGGCTGGTGCGCCGCTTCGGCTATCGCCGCCTGCTGCGCCTGTCGCTGCTGACCTTCGCCGCCGGCGCGGTCGCCTGTGCGCTGGCCGACACGGTGCCGGCCTTCATCGCCGGGCGCATGCTCGCCGCCACCGGCGGTGCAGCATTCTTCACCGCCAGCCGGGTGCAGGTGCTGCACTACAACGGCAAGGCGCGCATCCCGGCGCTGCTGGCGATGCCGGCCGGCATTACGCTTGCCTCGGCGCTGGCGCCTGTGCTGGCGGCAACGCTGGTGAGCTATTTCAACTGGCGCGCGTTGTTCTGGGTCATGCTGCCGCTGATTGCGCTGGTCGACCTCATCGTGTCGCAGGCGGTGCCGCAGCGTGAACCGGCCCGGGACGAGCAGGCCGATGCGCTGCATCCCTGGGGGATTCTCAGCCTGGTGCTGGGCATTTTCCTGTTGCAGTTCGTGCTCGAGCGTTCGCGCTATGACCTGTTCGGTCATCCGCTGTCGCTGTTCGCGCTCGGCGCACTGGCGTTCGGCGCGCTGGCGATCCACTTCTGGCACGAACGACGCAGCGATGCGCCGCTGATTTCCTACGCCGGTTTCGCCAGCTATCGCTACTGGGTCGGCATCGTCGTCTACGGTTTCGGCTATCTGGTGATTTCCAGCAGCAACGTCATCCTGCCGATCTTCATGGTGCAGGGGCTCGGCTTTGCGCTGCAGACCACCGGCTGGGCGATCGGTCTGAGCAGTCTCGCCGGGCTGGCGACCATCTTCGTGCATTTTCGCCTGATGATGCGCTGGCCCTTCCTGCGCCGCTGGCTGGCGGTCAGCGGCCTGGCGCTGCTCTGTTTCGGCTGGATCGCCGGCGCGATGAGCCAGGAGGTGTCGCTGTGGCAGATCAGCCTGACCCTGCTGCTGCTCAATGCCTTCTTCATGCCGTTTGCGCTCGGTACCGCGGCGGCCGGCACCTTCCGCGGTGTCGAAGACAAGGTGTTCACCCATGCCTACCAGGTGAAGAATTCGATGCGCGAGGTGGCCAACGCCACCGGTACTTCGGTGGCGACCATCATGATCCAGATGCGCAGCACGCTGCACTACAGCCGTCTGGCCGAGCACACCGCCGCGCTGACGCCGTGGTATGGCGGTCCCGCCGCAGGTCCCGATCCCTGGGGTCTGCTCTCCCACCCCTCCATGTCCGATCTTGCCCGCCTGTCGGCGGAAATCTCGCGCCAGGCGACGCTGATGGCCTGCCAGGACTATTTCCGCGGCTTGTGCGTGTTGGCCGTGATGGCGCTGATTGCCGTTTTGATCCAGCGCCGGCTGGCGTAATTCGGACGTTTTGTCTAATTTGTGTGGTTATTGTCAGAATTGTCACACGAGTTCCCGCTCATTTTGTAAATAAGTTTGACATTGTGTCGCAGAATTTGGCAGTCTGAAGTCGTACAAGCGGTGGAGATCAAGATGCAATTAGACATCGAGCGACTTATCGACGACTTTGGCGGTCCGGGCCGGTTGGCCGACGCATTGACGCGGACTTTTCCCGACGAACCGATTTCGCGCGCCGCCGTTTACAAATGGAGAGAGCGCGGCAGCCTGCCACTCGTCCAGCTCAACAAGCTGGCGCAACTGGCCGCAAACCAGGGCAGGAAATTCGATTACAACGACTATCTGGCGGTTGCGCCTATGTCGTTGGCGACAGGGAGAAACCACAAAATGGGCGATCGGTTGTTCATATTCGACACTACCTTGCGCGACGGTGAGCAGAGTCCCGGCGCGTCCATGACCCGGGAAGAGAAGATTCGCGTCGCACGCCAGCTCGAGCGGCTCGGTGTCGACATCATCGAGGCCGGCTTTGCCGCCGCAAGTCCGGGCGATGCGCTGTCCATCCGTTCCATTGCCGAGCTGGTCAAGGATTCGACCGTCTGTTCGCTGGCGCGCGCCAACGACAACGACGTGCGTGCGGCCGGTGAGGCCATTGCGCCGGCGGCGCGCGGCCGGATCCACACTTTTATCGCCACCAGCCCGATCCATATGGAAAAGAAGCTGCGCATGACGCCGGATCAGGTGGTGGAAGCGGCGGTGCGCGCTGTCAAGCTTGCGCGTAATTTCACCGACGATGTTGAATTTTCGGCTGAAGATGCTGTGCGATCGGATATGGATTTCCTCTGCCGCATTTTCGATGCGGTGATCCGTGCCGGCGCGCGCACCATTAATGTGCCAGATACCGTCGGCTACTCGCTGCCGTCGCTGTGGGCGCGGCAAATCCGCACCCTGATCGAACGGGTGCCGGACAGCGACAAGGTGATCTGGTCGACGCATTGCCATAACGATCTGGGCATGGCGGTCGCCAATTCGCTCGCCGCTGTCGAGGCCGGCGCGCGCCAGGTTGAGTGCACCATCAACGGTCTGGGCGAGCGTGCCGGCAATGCGAGTCTGGAAGAAATCGTCATGGCGGTGAAAACCCGCAGCGATGTATTCGGGCTGGAAACCGGTATTGACAGCAGCCAGATCGTGCCGACCTCCAAGCTGGTGTCGACCGTTACCGGCTACCCGGTGCAGCCGAACAAGGCGATCGTCGGCGCCAACGCCTTTGCCCACGAGTCCGGAATTCATCAGGACGGCGTGCTCAAGCATCGTGAAACCTACGAAATCATGTCGGCCGAAAGCGTCGGCTGGAGCGCCAACCGACTGACGCTCGGCAAGCTGTCGGGCCGCAATGCCTTCAAGACCAAGTTGACCGAGCTCGGTATCGAGCTGCCGAGCGAAGAGGCGCTCAACACCGTTTTCGCCCGTTTCAAGGATTTGGCCGACAAGAAGCGCGAGGTGTTCGACGAGGATTTGTATGCGCTGGTCGCCGAAGGCGCTGCCAGCGTCGAGCGGGAGAATTACAAGTTCGTTTCGCTCAAGGTCAATACCGAAACCGGCGAGGAGCCGCTGGCCGAGATCGTGTTCGCCGATGAAGGTGCGGAATGCCGTGCCACCAGCAGCGGGTCGGGACCGGTCGATGCCGCGTTCAAGGCGATCGAGTCGGTGGCCGACAGCGGCGCCGAGCTGCAGCTGTATTCGGTCAATGCGATTACCAAGGGCACCGAATCCCAGGGCGAGGTTACCGTGCGGCTGTCGCGCGGCGGCACCATCGTCAATGGTCAGGGTGCCGATACCGACATCATCGTCGCGTCCGCCAAGGCGTATCTGTCGGCGCTCAACAAACTCGCCGGCAAGGAGATCCGGGTTAATCCCCAAGTCTGACTCGCCGACAAGTCTCACGCGCAGCCGTTATCCCGTCCCGTTGTCGGCGGCGCGTTCAGCCATACCAAGGCCCACAAGGCCGCCCCATCGGTTCTCGCGCCATACCCGGCATGAGAACGGCAGCCGACCCACAAGGTCGGCTGCCTGCATATGTGGATCTCCCTATTCGATCAGCAGATAGACCGGCTCGGCGAGCAGCTTGCGGTACATCGCCATGCGGTACCAGTGGGTGCACCAGGCAAGCAGCGCCGGCAGGACCGTCATATAGCGCAGGCTGGGCGCCAGGAACAGCGCGAACATGCCGATGGTGAAGCAGGTGACGCCGATGGCGCCGTTGCCGGGCAAGCCGCGTGCGGCCAGTTCCTTTTGCAGGCCGAGAGACAGCATGACGGCGAAGATCATGTACCAGATCAGGCCGACGAAGGGCACGAGCGACAACCAGACGAGTACGGGATTGACCGGGCGACGGCCTGGCGCGATGGTCTGCATGGTACGCTGCAGCGTCCGGTAGTAAAGAAGGTTGGCCGCGATGGCGGCAATGAAGATGGTCAGCGTGACCCACAGCGCGGGGCCTTGCATTTGACGCAGCGTAGCGAAAAACGTATCCGGATTCATGTCGATGATGGGTCGTGGGGCTAGGGCTCCGGCTTGCACCGGAACCGTTTATGAGTCATAAAGCCGTTCTTTGTTCCCTATTTTGCCCGCCTTGTGCGGGCACATGCGGCGGGAGGCATGGCCATGCAAGGGTACTTTGTGACGGGCACGGATACCGAGGTCGGCAAGACCTATTCTACCGTTAAATTGATCGAACGTTGGCAAGCTGCGGGTCTGCGGGTGGCTGCGATGAAGCCGGTGGCGTCCGGCTGCGAAATCGCCGCTGATGGAAGTTGGGTCAACGAGGACGTTGCGCGTCTGACGGCGGCGACCGGGCAGACCGATATCGATCTGATGAATCCGTATCGTTTCCTGCCGCCGGTTTCGCCCCATATCGCCGCGCGCGCGGCCGGGGTGGACATCGATCTCGACCGCATCGCACAGCATTATCGCCAGCTGACGGCCGGGCACGATTTGGTGGTGGTGGAAGGCGCCGGTGGCTGGCTTGCGCCGCTTGGACCGGACTGCTTCATGGAGGATCTGGCGCGCACACTGCATCTACCGGTGATTCTGGTGGTCGGCATGAAGCTTGGCTGCATCAATCACGCGCTGCTTACGGCGCGCGCGATAAGGGCAAGCGGGCTGGAACTTGCCGGCTGGGTCGCCAACCGTGTCGTGCCCGACATGTCGGCGTATGCCGACAATCTCGACACGCTCAAGCGCCATCTCGACGCGTCGATGTTGCTCGAACTGCCTTATTGTCCGGCGTGACGCACAAGGACCGGGTGACGACGCCACCAGCCCAGCGGGACGCCCAGCAACAGCAAGAAGAACAGCCCGACCGACAGGCCGATGCGCAGCGCGATGGAACCGATGGACAGGCTGCGATCCGGCCAGCCGAGCAGCAGGATGGCGAGGCGACGGGCAATGGACAGGATGATGCAGCCAAGCGCGATATAGATGAGCAGATTCATGGCGCGTCCTCCCCTTGTAGCCTGCCTGGCACTTTTACTCTAGTCGGTTATATTTCACTGCGCAGCCACATCTGTAGGCGTTTGTGCGCTGCCTTGTTGATTGCCGGCTTCATTAGTATGCTGTCATGGCTCAAGTTCGGCAATCCGCGTCGGATCATGGCGCATATTGCGTTTTGTTTGCCATAAACATGATGTTTTGCAGGTTAATTTAGTATGCGTATTTTTTCCAGAATTCTGCCGCTATTGTTTTTGCTGCTGCTTGTGGGCTGCCAGCGTTTCGGGACGAGCAAGCTCGATCTCAAGGGCTCCGACCTTACCGGTACATCGCTGGGCGGTGATTTCACGCTGACCGCTCATGACGGTAAATCGCGCAGTCTGGCTGATTACCGCGGCAAAGTCGTCGCATTGTTTTTCGGCTACACGCATTGTCCGGATGTTTGTCCAACGACCCTGCTAGAATATGCCGCAGTGGCAAAAAAACTGGGCAAGGATGCAGACAAATTGCAGGTGATCTTCGTGTCGGTCGATCCCGAGCGTGATACGCCGGCAATAATGGCCAGCTATGTGCCGCATTTCAACCCTGCTTTCGTCGGCATGACCGGCTCGAAGCAGCAGGTGGGCAAAGTGATGAAGATGTACCAGGTCGTTGCGCAAAAAATACCGACCGCTGACGGCAACTATTCGATAGATCACAGCGCCGGCTCCTACCTGCTGGATCAGGACGGGCGAGTGCGGGTTTACGAGCCTTATGGCTCATCCATTGCAGCAATTACGCATGATATCCAGCAGCTGTTACGCTAAAATCCGGTGTGACCGTTGCTATTTACTGATTGAAAGTCGCGAACCGTGAGTGAAGAGAACCAACCCGGCGTTGCTGGTGCAAATCAGACGCTCGACCTTGCCAAGTACACCTTGTCGTCCTCGGTCGAGATCGTCCACCACCTGCGCACGATCGTAAAAAACGGGTATATGGTCACGGTGTTTGCCAACCGCGGCAAGACGTTCGTTCTGACGCGATTGCTGGAAGTCGATGCCAAGCGGCAGGTGCTGGTGTTTGACTGGGGCAGTGACGAAGACACCAACAAGCAGCTCTTGGCCAGCGAACGCAATGTGTTCGTCTGCTCTCCGGACGGGGTCAAAACCCAGTTCATTACCGGTCAGGCGCGCCAGGTCAGCTATGAAGACCGCCCGGCCTTCGAAATCGACCTGCCGGCGCAGGTGATCAAGCTGCAGCGACGCGAGTTCTTCCGCATCCGCACCCCGGTCGGCACGCCGCTTCTGTGCGTGATCAACGATTATCCGGGCGCGCCGCTTGAGCTGGCCGTCTTCGACATCAGCCTCGGCGGCATCGCCCTGTGGCTGCCCGAGCTCGCCACGCCGGGCTTCGACATCGCGACCTGTTATCACGACTGTCATCTCGACCTCAAACCTTTCGGTCATCTCCACCTCACGCTCCAGGTACGACACCGGCTGCCGCTGCAGATGCGCAACGGCCAGGATGCCCTGCGGGTCGGCTGTACCTTCGTCGGTCTGCCCTCCCAGATGGAAAACCTGATCCAGCGCTACGTCGGCCAGCTCGAACGCGATCGTCGCGCCCTGCTCGGCTGAGTTCAGCTCCATCTTCGCGGGTTCATGCTGGCGGTATTTTGCACTGCGGTCTTTTCGGGTATGCTGGTCCTGAAGTTTTCGTTCAGGTGTCCAGTTACATGGCGAGCCAGCCAAGCATTTGAATCCGAATTAATATTTGCATGTTGCCTGACAGATATTTCCTATCATGACGCTGACCATTGCCCTGTCCAAAGGGCGTATTTTTGAAGAAACGCTGCCCTTGCTGGCCGCTGCCGGCATTACGCCGGCCGAAGATCCCGAATCGTCACGCAAGCTCATCATCGGCACCAACCACGCCGACGTGCGGCTGGTGATCGTGCGCGCTTCCGATGTTCCCACCTACGTGCAGTACGGCGCGGCCGACCTCGGCATCGCCGGCCGTGACGTGCTGATCGAACACGGCGGCATCGGGCTCTACCAGCCGCTCGATCTGAACATCGCCCGCTGCCGCATGATGGTGGCGGTACCGGAAGGCTACGATTACGAAGGCGCGGTGCGCCGTGGCGCACGGCTCAAGATCGCCACCAAATATCCGAAGATCGCCCGCGAGCATTTCGCCCGCAAGGGTGTGCATGTGGACATCATCAAGCTGTATGGCTCGATGGAGCTCGCGCCCCTCGTCGGCCTGGCCGATGCGATTGTCGATCTGGTTTCGACCGGCAACACGCTGCGCGCCAATCATCTCGCCGCGGTCGAACACATTCTCGACATCAGCTCGCGCCTGGTGGTGAATCAGGCCGCACTCAAGCTGAAATACGACGCCATCCAGCCGGTGCTGGATGCTTTTGCCTCGGCAGCAGCCGGGGACTGACCTCAGGAAAGACCATCATGCTTCGCCTCGATACCGCACAGGCAGACTTCTCCCAGCGCCTCTCCGGGCTGCTGGCCTTCGAAACCGCGCAGGACCCCGCTGTTGATCACGCGGTGGCCGCCATCTGTGCCGACGTCCATGCCCGCGGCGACGCGGCCGTGGTCGAGTACAGCAACCGTTTCGATCGTCTGCACGCCGTATCGATGCATGATCTGACCCTGGTGCGCGCGGAACTCGAAGCCGCCTGGAACCGCCTTGCCCCGGCAGCGCGCGACGCGCTCGGCCAGGCTGCCGAACGGGTGCGTCGCTACCACGAGCGCCAGCGCGCCGGCTCTTGGAGCTACGAAGAGGAAGACGGAACGCTGCTTGGCCAGCAGGTCACCCCGCTCGACCGGGTCGGCATCTACGTGCCGGGTGGCAAGGCTGCCTACCCGAGCTCGGTGCTGATGAACGCGCTGCCGGCCCAGGTGGCCGGCGTCGGTGAAATCGTGATGGTGGTGCCGACTCCCGGCGGCGAACGCAACGACCTGGTGCTGGCGGCGGCCTATGTCGCCGGTGTCGACCGTGTCTATACCGTCGGCGGCGCGCAGGCGGTGGCGGCGCTGGCCTACGGCACCGAAACCATCGCCCAGGTCGACAAGATCACCGGGCCGGGCAATGCCTATGTCGCCGCAGCCAAGCGGCGCGTGTTCGGCGTGGTCGGCATCGACATGGTGGCCGGGCCGTCGGAAATCCTCGTCATCTGCGACGGCGAGACCGATCCCGACTGGATCGCCATGGACCTGTTCAGCCAGGCCGAGCACGACGAAATCGCCCAGGCGATCCTGCTATCACCGTCGGCGGCGTTCATCGATGCGGTCGAGGCGAGCATGGCACGACTGCTGCCCGACATGCCGCGCCGCGCCATCATCGAGGCCTCGCTGTCCGGCCGCGGCGCGCTGATCCACGTGCGGGATCTTGCCGAAGCCTGTACGATCGCCAACCGCATCGCGCCCGAACACCTCGAGCTATCGGTCGCCGATCCCGAGCGCTGGCTGCCCGAGCTGCGCCACGCCGGCGCCATCTTCCTCGGCCGTTTTACCTCGGAAAGCCTCGGCGACTACTGCGCCGGGCCGAACCACGTGCTGCCGACCTCGCGCACTGCCCGTTTTGCCAGCCCGCTCGGCGTCTACGATTTCCAGAAGCGTTCGAGCCTGATCCGGGTTTCGCAGTGCGGGGCGGAAAAGCTGGGGCCGATCGCCTCGACGCTGGCGCGCGGTGAAGGGCTGGTCGCGCACGCGCGTGCAGCGGAGCTGCGCCTGTCGCGTAAACCGGACTAGAATAGTATCGTTATGGCATACACTTATCTGGTTGCGCGCTGGCGACGCCGGCCGGCAGGGTCCCCGATATGAAACGAACCGCAGAGCAGCTGATCCGTTCCGATATCCTTGAGATGCCGGCCTACAAAGTGGCCGACGCGTCCGGCTATATCAAGCTCGATGCGATGGAAAACCCGTTCCGCTTGCCCGAAGCGCTGCGCACCGAGCTGGGCCAACGCCTGTCGGAAGTGGCGGTCAATCGCTATCCGGATCCGGCCGGCGGCGGCCTCAAGCCGCTGTTGGCCGCTTCGTTCGGCATTCCCGCCGAAGCGGGGATCCTGCTCGGCAACGGCTCGGACGAGCTCATCACCCTGATTACCCAGACGCTGGCCAGCCCGGGGGCGCGGGTGATGGCGCTCGAGCCGTCGTTCGTCATGTACCGGCTCAATGCCTTGTTTGCGCGCGTCGGCTATATCGGCGTGCCGCTCGCGGCGGACTTCAGCCTTGATCTGCCGGCCACGCTCGCCGCGCTGGAGACCTACCAGCCGGCGGTGTTTTTCCTTTCCTATCCCAACAATCCGACCGGCAACCGCTTTGCGCGCGCCGATGTCGAGGCCATCATCGAGGCGGCAAGCGGGCTGGTGGTGGTCGACGAGGCCTACACCGCCTTCGCCGACGACAGCCTGATGGCGCTGGCCGGCAAGGTCGACAATCTGCTCGTGCTGCGCACGCTGTCCAAGATCGGTCTGGCCGGCATCCGCCTTGGCTATGCGGCGTCGACGCCGGTGTGGATCGATGCGCTCGACAAGGTGCGCCCGCCCTACAATGTCAACGTGCTGACCCAGGAAACCGCCCGCTTCATGCTCGAACACCGCGCGGTGCTCGACAGCCAGGCGGCGACGCTGCGCAATGAACGCACGCGCATGGCCGCGCGGCTGGCCGCTTTCGCCGGGCTCAAGGTTTGGCCGAGCGAAGCGAATTTCATCACCGTGCGCGTCAGCGACGGACCGGGGCTGTTCGCCTTCCTCAAGCAGGCCGGCATCCTGGTGAAGAGTCTGCACGGCATGCACCCGCTGCTTGCCAACTGTCTGCGCATCACGATCGGTGCGCCCGATGAAAACGACGCGGTGCTTGCCGCGCTGACCGCCTACTTCGACTGAATCATGCGAACCGCCACCGTTACCCGCAATACGCTCGAAACCCGGATCACCGTCACGCTCAACCTGGATGGCAGCGGCCAGTCGCGCCTGGAAACCGGCGTGCCCTTCCTCGACCACATGCTCGACCAGATCGCCCGTCACGGACTGATCGACCTCGACATCCATGCCGAGGGCGACCTGCACATCGATGCCCACCATACGGTGGAAGATATCGGCATCACGCTCGGCCAGGCCTTTGCCCGCGCCATCGGCGACAAGAAGGGCATCCGCCGCTACGGCCACGCCTACGTGCCGCTCGACGAAGCGCTGTCGCGGGTGGTGATCGACCTCTCCGGCCGGCCGGGGCTGTGCTACCAGGTCGACTATCGCCGCGCCGTCATCGGCCAGTTCGACGTCGACCTGTTCGGCGAGTTTTTCCATGGCTTCGTCAATCACGCCATGGTGACCCTGCACATCGACAATCTGCGCGGCGAAAACGCCCACCATCAGGCTGAGACCATCTTCAAGGCTTTCGGCCGCGCACTGCGCATGGCCTGTGAGGCCGACGAGCGCATGGCCGGCGTCACGCCGTCGACCAAGGGGACCCTGACAGCATGATCAACGTTGCCGTGATCGACTATGGAATGGGTAACCTGCACTCGGTGCTCAAATCGCTGGAAGCCGTCAACGAAGGCAACGCGCACATCGCACTGACCTCCGACCCGGATGCGGTGCGCCGTGCCGACAAGGTGGTCTTCCCCGGTCAGGGCGCCATGCGCGACTGCATGCGCGAGCTCAATGCCAGCGGCCTTGCCGAGGCGGTCCTCGAATCGACCCGCGACAAGCCCTTCCTCGGCATCTGCGTCGGCGCGCAATTGCTGTTCGAGCGCAGCGAAGAAGGCGACACGCCCGGGCTTGGCCTATTCCGCGGCGAAGTGCGCCGTTTCCGTGACGGCCTCTCCGACGCCGCCGGACGGATCAAGGTGCCGCACATGGGCTGGAACCGCGTCTATCCGTGCCGGCCGCACCCGATGTTCGCCGGCATCGCCGATGGCGAACGGTTCTATTTCGTGCACAGTTATTACTTTGCCCCCGGTGAGGCCGATCTGGTCCTCGCCGAGAGCGAATATCCCGACCGCTTTGCCTGCATCGTCGGCCGGGACAATGTGTTTGCAACGCAGTTTCACCCTGAGAAGAGCCATGTGGCCGGGCTTCGGATGATGAAAAACTTCCTCGCCTGGGATGGCACTGTTCAACCTTAACGAAATCAAGACTCACCATGCTGCTCATACCCGCTATCGACCTCAAGGACGGTCAGTGTGTTCGCCTGAAGCAGGGCCTGATGGAAGAAGCCACCGTGTTTTCCGACGATCCGGTCGAGGTCGCCGTGCACTGGCGCGATCAGGGCGCACGTCGCCTCCATCTGGTCGATCTCAACGGCGCCTTTGCCGGCAAACCGAAAAACCTGGCGGTGATCCGCGACATTCTTGCCGAAGTCGGCACCGACATGCCGGTGCAGCTCGGCGGCGGCATCCGCGATCTGGACACCATCGAAAAATATCTCGACATGGGTCTGCAATACGTCATCGTCGGCACGGCGGCAGTCAAGACGCCGGGCTTCCTGCGCGATGCCTGTGACGCCTTCCCCGACCAGGTGATCGTCGGGCTGGACGCCAAGGACGGCATGGTGGCGATCGACGGCTGGGCGCGCATCACCTCGCATAACGTCATCGACCTTGCGCGCCGCTTCGAAGACTACGGCGTGGTGTCGGTGATCTACACCGACATCGGCCGCGACGGCATGATGACCGGCGTCAACATCGACGCCACCGTCGCGCTGGCCCGTGCGCTGCACGTGCCGGTGATCGCCTCCGGCGGCCTCACCAACCTCGACGACGTGCGCAAGCTCGCCGCGGTGGCCGGCGAAGGCATCGAAGGCGCCATCACCGGGCGGGCGATCTACGAAGGCACGCTGCCGTTCGCCGAGGCGCAGACGCTCGCCGACGAATTGCTCGGCGCCGGGGACGAATAAACCATGACGCTTGCCCGCCGCATCATTCCCTGCCTCGACGTGACCGCCGGCCGTGTGGTCAAGGGGGTCAACTTCGTCGGCCTGCGCGACGCCGGCGATCCGGTCGAAATCGCCCGCCGCTACAACGAGCAGGGCGCCGACGAACTGACCTTTCTCGACATCACCGCCAGTTCCGACCAGCGCGACCTGATCCTGCACGTGATCGAATCGGTGGCCGAACAGGTGTTCATTCCGCTGACCGTCGGCGGCGGCGTGCGCAAGGTCGACGATGTGCGGCGGCTGCTCAACAGCGGCGCCGACAAGGTCAGCATCAACACCACCGCCGTGACCAACCCGGAACTGGTCGAAGCGGCCGCCGGCCGCTTCGGCTCGCAATGCATCGTGGTGGCGATCGACGCCAAGGCGGTGACGCCGGACAACGACCGCTGGGAAGTGTTCACCCACGGCGGCCGCAACCCGACCGGTCTGGACGCGGTCGAATGGGCGCTGAAAATGCAGGCGCTCGGCGCCGGCGAGATCCTGCTCACCAGCATGGACCGCGACGGCACCCGCGTCGGTTTCAATCTGCCGCTGACCCGCGCCGTCTCCGACGCGGTGTCGATTCCGGTGATCGCCTCCGGCGGTGTCGGCTCGCTGCAGCATCTGGTCGAAGGTGTGACCGAAGGGCATGCCGATGCGGTGCTGGCGGCAAGCATTTTCCACTTCGGCGAATACAGCGTGCGCGACGCCAAGCTCGCCATGCAGGCCGCCGGCATCGAGGTGCGGCTATGACGGCGTGGCTGGACGAAGTCAAATGGGACGAAGCCGGCCTGGTGCCGGCCATCGCCCAGGATGCCAGGAGCGGCCGGGTGCTGATGATGGCCTGGATGGACCGCGAAGCGCTGGCGCTGACCGCCGAAACCGGGCTGGCGCACTACTACAGCCGCTCGCGCCAGCGGCAGTGGAAGAAGGGTGAAGAATCCGGTCACCTGCAGCATGTACACGAACTGCGCCTGGACTGCGACGGCGATGTGGTGGTGATGCAGATCGATCAGGATGGCGGCATTGCCTGCCATACCGGACGCGAAAGCTGCTTCTTCCGCCGCTATGCGCAGGGACGTTGGGAAACGGTCGACCCGGTGCTGCGCGACCCCGCCGACATTTACGGAAAACCGCACGGATAGAATGGCCTGAACCTGTCATACGGCGCTAGAATGTGCGCTGCAACGACGACTGTCCGGCCACCTCGCTACAAGGGATAGAGATGATCAACGCAGAAGTTCTCAAGTCCATCGCCGACACGCTGGAAGCCCGGCGCGAGGCCAGCACGCAAAGCTCGTACGTGGCATCGCTGTTTCACAAGGGCGAAGACGCCATTCTGAAAAAAGTCGCCGAAGAAGCCGCCGAGACATTGATGGCATCGAAAGACGGTGACCGGCTGCACATCGTGCGCGAAGTCGCCGACCTGTGGTTTCACACCATGGTGCTGTTGACGTGGCATGGTCTGCGCCCGGAAGACGTCCTGATGGAATTGCACCGTCGCGAGGGCATTTCCGGTCTCGACGAGAAGGCCGCGCGGCCTAAGCAGGACTAACAGGAGACATCAATGACGGATTGCATTTTCTGCAAGATCGCTGCGGGCGAAATCCCGGCCGACAAGCTCTACGAAGACGAAGACGTGGTGGCGTTTCACGACATCCGCCCGCTTGCGCCGGTGCATTTCATGATCATCCCGAAACAGCACGTCGATTCACTCGCCCAGTGCGAAGCGAAGCACCAGGCCCTGCTCGGCAAGATTCTGCTTCTGGCGCCGAAACTCGCCGCCGAACAGGGACTCGGGGCCGGTTTCAAGACCGGCATCAACACCGGCCGCGGCGGCGGCCAGGAAGTGTTCCACCTGCATGTCCACGTATTCGGACATACGTCGCAAGGAAATTGAAATGGGATCTCTGAGTATTTTTCACTGGCTGATCGTGCTGCTGATCGTGGTACTGGTATTCGGCACCAAGAAACTGCCGAACATCGGCAAGGACCTCGGCGGCGCCGTACGCGGCTTCAAGGACGGCATGCGCGGCGAAATGGAAAAACAGGACGCCAAGGAAGCCAAGGAAGCCGAAGAAAAAGCCGGCCGCGTGATCGAAGGCGAGTCGGAAAAGAAATAAACCGTCGGGGACGCCGTGTTCGACATCAGCTTTGGTGAACTGTTACTGATCTGCGTCGTGGCCCTGGTGGTACTCGGCCCCGAACGCCTGCCTGCCGTTGCGCGCACACTGGGCGCGCTGGTGGCGCGTGCGCAGCGCTTCGTTGCCAGCGTCAAGAGCGACATCGGCCAGCAGACAGACCTGGCCGGCCTCATGGCGCTGAAAAACGAAGTGCGCGGCACCGCCTATGCGCTCAAGGAGCAGCTGGTGGCGGAGCTCGAACAAGCGCAGAACGTTGCGCAGGCAGCGCGGGCCGAAGTCGGCTCGCTGGCGGCCGAATCGCTCGGGGCGGCCATCGCTCCGGCGTCGGAGCCTGCTGCGCCGGAGCCGCCCGCTGCCGAAGCGCCTGCAGCCGTGCCGGTCGAAACGCCTGCAGCCGTCGCGCCGCTGGCGCCGGCCGCAACCACGCCCGTCACCGCAGCCGCGGCGCCGGTCATCGACGAAAACCAGCTTGACCTGTTTGCGGACCTGCCGCCCACCGATACCTCCCGCGAAACCACCCGATGAACGAACAACCCCTGTTGGCGCACCTGATCGAACTGCGTCAGCGCCTGGTGCGCGCCCTGGTCGGATTCTTTGTCGTTTTTCTGCTGCTGTTCCACTGGTCCGGCAGCATCTACCACCTGCTTGCGCGGCCGCTGCTGCAACACCTGCCGGCCGGCAGCAATATGATCGCCATCGAAGTGACGGCGCCTTTCTTCGTGCCGCTCAAGGTCACCATGCTGGTGGCGCTGCTCATCTCGCTGCCCAACACCCTCTACCAGATCTGGGCTTTCATCGCGCCTGGACTCTACAGCCATGAAAAGCGGCTCGTCCTGCCGCTGGTGGTATCGAGCGTGCTGCTGTTCTGCACCGGCATGGCCTTCGCTTACTTTCTCGTCTTCCCGCTGGTATTCACCTTCATGGCGGCGGTCACGCCGAGCGGCGTGGCGATGATGACCGACATCGACAAATACCTGTCGTTCGTCATCGGCATGTTCATCGCCTTCGGCGCCGCCTTCGAAGTGCCGGTGGTGGTGGTGCTGCTGGTGCGCATCGGCGTGCTGACGGTAAAAAAACTGCGCCAGGGCCGGCCCTATGTGATCGTCGGTGCCTTCGTGGTGGCCGCCATCGTCACCCCGCCCGACGTGCTGTCGCAGACCATGCTGGCTGTACCGCTGTGCCTGCTGTACGAAATCGGCATCATCGCCGCGATGGTGATCGAACGCCGCCGCGCGCAGGAGGCGGCGGCCAATGCGTAAGACCTGTCAATGGGGCGCGATCGCAAGCCTCGTCGCCTTGATCCTGCTCTGCCTGTGCTGGGAAATCTGGCTGGCGCCGCTGCGGCCGGGCGGCTCGCTGCTGATGCTGAAGGCGGCGCTGCTGCTCGCGCCGCTGTTCGGGATCCTGCGCGGGCGACGCTATACCTACCAATGGTCGGCGATGTTCATCCTGCTCTACTTCACCGAGGGCGTGATGCGCGGCTGGGCCGACCATGGCCGGGCGCAGCAGCTTGCCTGGGCGGAAATCGTCCTGTCGCTGGTTTTCTTCGCCAGCGTCATCGGCTTCGTGCGCACGAGCCGGCCGGCTGCCTAGTGCGCCGTGCCGGTCTCCTCTTCCAGATCCTCGTCGTGGTCGGCCAGATAGACGCGCAGCGCGCGCCGCATGGCGAGCAGATTGCGCGCGCCGGGCGGTAACTCGGCCGGCGACAACACCCCTTTGAGCGTCAGCACATCGATCACATCTTCGATCAGCCGCACCGTATTGCGATCCGACTGCGCCAGACTCAGCAAGGCTTCGCTATTGTCCGTTTCCACCGTGTGGAGCAGGGCGTCGAGCTGCATGTGCGCCAGCAGCGCACCCTGCTGCGGACGTTCGGCGTCGGGCAGCAAATGCTTGCGCACCAAGAGATCGATCAGACTGCTGAGCAGCACATGCAGGGTTTCATCGCTGTTGTTGAGCATCGCCGTGGTGAGTGCCGGATCAGACGCCTGCAGGAAGCGCAGCACCCGGATGTCGCTCAGGGGGAGATAGCTCGTGTCGGTCTGCTGGTGGAGAAAGAGGGCGTCGACCGACCCGTCGGCGCCGGCGTGGACATAAGGCATAAAATTTACCTTTTGATATGTCTACATCATGAAATGCAGCATAATCCATTTCGGGATCGTGGGTAAACAGCTACCGTTACCGCCCGGCTCAAGCGGCCAGGCTGTTGCGATTTGGCACCAGCAAGCACGGAAAAGTGCCGGGCAGATCAGGCGCTGAAACGGTTCAGCGCTTCGTTGAGCTCGTCGGCGAGCGACTTGAGCGCACCGGCCAGCTCGTTGGCGCGTTCGACCGAGCGGTGGGCGCTCTCGTTCATCTCGGCGATCTGTTCGACATTGCGCGCCATCTCGCTGCTCGCCTGGCTCTGTTCCTGAATGGTGCGTGAAATCTCGCCGATGCGTTCTACCGATGCGCGTGCATGCAGCTGGATCTCGCCCAGCGCGCCGCCCATGCTCTGAGCGCTCGCCACACCGCTGGCGATGCGGTCATTGGCCTGTCCCATGCTGGTATGCGCTGCCGCGGTATCGCCCTGCACATTCTGGATATGGGAAGAAATCTCCGCCGTCGCCTGGCTGGTGCGCTCGGCAAGTTTGCGTACCTCGTCGGCCACCACGGCGAAGCCGCGACCGGACTCGCCGGCGCGCGCTGCCTCGATGGCCGCGTTGAGCGCCAGCAGATTGGTCTGCTCGGCGATGCCGTGAATCACCTGTACGATACTGCCGATCTCCTGCGAGCGATTGGTCAGCGCCTCGATCGACGCCGACGTCTGGGCGATGCTCTCGGCAATCAGATTGATGTCGCGCTGCGCCTTGTCCGCCAGCGCGACGCTCTTCTCCGCCTCCTCGAGCGTAGCCAGCGCCTGCTGCTCGACCGACTGCGTGTTCTCCGCCACCGACTGCATGCTGTGGGTCACCTGCTGGATGGCGGCCGAACTCGATGCCGTCGCCTGCGTCTGGTGCGCCATCGCGCCGGTGACCCGGCCGCTGACCGTGCTCAGCTCGTCGGCGGATGCGACCAGCCGGGCCGAATAACCGTGCGACTGGCGTACCAGGCCGGCCATCGTGTCGACCAGCGACTTGAGCGAGCCCGCCACCGCGCCGATCTCGTTATTGCCGAAAGCCGGAATGGCCAGATTGAGATTGCGCTGCTCGGCGAGCATGCGGCTCGTGTCGCCGATTTCCTCCAGCGGTCGGCGGATCGAGCGCACAATCCACCACGCGAGCAGCGTGCCGATGATGATGATGCTGATATCCAGCCCCACCAGCATCATCTTGGCGGCTTCGGCGGAGGCATTGATCTGTGCCGGCAAGGCCGCCGCAGCCTTGGCCGACTGGTCGGCGAGTGTCTGCATCACCCCCTCCATCGCGTGCACGCTGTCCTTGAAGGTGGTCATTTCCTTGTTGGCCGCGGCGGTGGTCGTCAACGCACCCGACTCGACGTGGGCCGACACCGACAGGAAACCGCTCTGATAGCGATCGAGCAAGGTCGCCAACTGGGCGACCTGGCCGTCGGCGGCCGGATCCGACGAAACGCCCTGGCTGCTCTGCAGATGGCCGCGCGCCTTGTCCAGCGTGTCCTTCCACTTGCCGAGATAACTGCTGCGTTCACTCGGTGTGGCAATGTTGATGAAATAATCCTTCTCGAAGCGGCGCAGATTGCCGAGATCGACCCGCAAGGCCGAAATGCGGCTATAGAAGGCCAGATCATGCGCGCCGACCTGCTCGACGTACGTTTCGATATGGGAAAAGGCAAAAAAAGTGGTCAGTCCGGAAGCGAGCATGGTCAGTAGCAGGATGATGAATCCCAGGCTGATGCGTGCTGCGATGGTCATGTTTCTCATGATGATGTTCCTCGATGTTTCTCACTGTCTGTCTTTTTTATTGTTCGCTACCGGCAAAGCCGAGTACGCGCCCGGCATTGTAAGTGGTGGCCGCGGCGATGGCAGCCACCGATTCATTGCGCAGCAAGGCGAGTTCCTCCGCAAAACGGCGCAGATTGGCCGGCGTATTGGGAATATCCTGCGCCCAGGCCGGACGGATATCCGGCGCATCGGTTTCCAGCACCAGCGTGTCCAGCGGCAGGGTGGCTGCCAGGCGACGGATGCGCTGCGAGCCCTGATAGGTCATCGCACCGCCGAAACCAAGCTTGAAACCGAGCGCGATGAAGGCCTGTGCCTGCTGCTCGCTGCCATTGAATGCGTGCGCGATGCCGCCCACGACCCGCACCTGGCGTAGTGCCCTGAGCACCCGGTCCTGCGCCTTGCGCACATGCAACAACACCGGCAGGCCATGCTTTTTCGCCAGCTTCAACTGCTCGATGAACAATGCTTCCTGACGGTGCAGATCACGGTCGGCTTCCCAACCATCCAGGCCGATCTCGCCGACCGCCACCGGCCGGTGAGCGATGATGGCCTGTTCGAGCAGGGCGAGATGATCGTCGAGATGTTGCCGGCAATACATCGGATGCAGGCCGAATGCGATCAGGCAGCCGAAGGCGTCGCGCATCGCCAGCGTGGCGGCGAAATTGCCGGCGGCGATGGCCGGCACCACGATGCGCGTCACCCCCTGCCGCCGTGCGTCGGCGACCACGTGATCGCGGCCGGCGTCGAACTCGGGCGCGTCGAGATGGCAGTGCGTATCGATGAGGGAGAGATCCTGCTGCATGGCGTTGATGGCGATTCCTGTTGCAAACCCGCTCCGGGAAGCGAGGGACGGTGCGAAATGGCGTGCTGCCTTTGACGCCGCCCGCTAAGTTCAATATACGTTAAAGTGGATTAGTTAGTTTTTTAAACTATCCCTATGAATGAAGCATGACATCGTTGCCGGGGTGCATGACCCATGCGATCCGGGCCGGAGGGTGTGATCTGACTCATCATGGAGAAGTGCCGCGCGGTATTGTGCCTGCATTATTGAAGCTGGCAAAACTGCTCCTGTGCGGATTGCTGCTCGGGCAGGCTGCGCTGGCCGATGCCCCGCCACGTATCATCCACTACGGCCCGACCGGCGCCATCTACGACTACCGTTGGGCGCTGCTCGACCTGGCGCTGCAACATACGCGTGCGCGCGACGGGCCCTGGCGGCTCCAGCCATTCGACGAACACGATTTTTCCCAGGATCGGACCATCGCGCTGTTGCTGCACGGCGAGCTGGATATCACCGCCTTTGGCTATACCCCGGAGCGTGAAGCGATTCTGCATCCGGTACGCATCGACCTGTTGCGCGGCATGCTGGGCTATCGGCTGCTGCTGATCCGCGCCGACCGGCAAGCCTACTTCAGTCACCTCGATGCCGTCGCATTCCGCCGCGACGTTACCCTGGGATTCAACAGCCAATGGGCCGATCTGGCGGTATTGCAGGCCAATGATCTGCGCCTGGTGACCTCGCCCCATTACGACAATCTGTTCGCCATGCTCAATGCGCGGCGTTTCGACGCTTTCCCGCGCGGGCTGAACGAAGTGCGCCGCGAGCTGCAACACTTCGGACCAAGCTATCCCGACCTGGCGGTCGAACAAGGCTGGGCGCTGTACATGCAGGATCCGGTGTACTTCTGGGTGCGCAAGGATGACGGCGCACTGGCGGCGCGTATCGAGCGCGGCCTGAACCTTGCCCTGGCCGACGGCTCGTTCAAGGCCCTGTTCCTCAACTACCACGGCAAGGACATTGCCGCCGCTGCCTACTCGCACCGTCGTGTCATCATGCTCAACAACCCCTATCTGCCACGCTGGTTCGTGCCGAGCGATACCAGCTGGTGGTGGCCGCACCATCCATGAATGTCATGCTTTCCATTGCCAGGTATTTTCCATCTGCCGGATGAGAGTTAAATAACGGTAGGGTTTTTCTTGTCCGTGAATCGGAATTAAAAAACCTGTCAGTCGATATTTGATTTTCCGGGTTTAATTGCATGCATTTCGCTCTTGTAAGCGAAATGTGTCTGATTAGTACTCGTCCGAGATGTTAATGTCTTCCGGTCAATTTCTAATTGATCGGTGGCATATCAACACCATATCTGATATTGCCTGTCGGCCTGCAATATTACCTAATCGATTTTATCCGGTCAGGGCATATGAGCAGGTAATATTCCGAAGAATATCGTACCCATGAAAAAGCTTGCACTCATCACCATTTGCTCCGCGCTTGCCTTCCCGGTCTGCGCGGAAGGGTTTTATGTCGTCGGCGCTGTCGGCCAGACCACAACCGACCTCGATACCTCGGCCGTCGAAGGGCCGTCCGCCGGCAAGCCCGGTTTCAGCTCCACGACCGACGGTTCCGATACCGGCTACAAGCTGCAGCTCGGCTACAAGTTCAATCCCTATCTGGCTGTCGAAGGCGGCTATGTCAATCTGGGCCGTGCCAGCTACCAGGCCAAGCAGGTCGGTGTCGGTCAGTTGTCGCACAGTTTCCGCGCGCAGGGCCTGAACGTCGCCGCAGTCGGCATTCTGCCGCTCGGCGAACGTTTCTCGCTGTTTGCCAAGGGCGGTCTTTTGATGGCCCAGGCCGAGTCGGACGAGACATTAACGAAGTATGGCTATACCACGACCTACTCCTTCAGGAGCAGTAAGCTCAGCGAGAACCTGGGGGTCGGCATGGGCTTCGACCTGACCAAGCGGGTCGCGCTGCGCGCCGAATACGATTGGTTCCACAACGTCGGCGACAAGGACAAGACCGGTCAGGCCAATATTGCCATGCTGTCGGCTGGCGTCGTCTTCAAGTTCTGAGTATTGCTCTTCTCGATGGCGGCCCTGTGCCGCCGTTTTATTTTGTGCCGTCACCGTGTTCTCTCCAGCCATCCCACTGTGGAAGCGATGTTGTGGAGAGACGTCATACTTGTCCGGTTTTTTTCGTCAGACATATTCGCCTGAAATCCGATTAATACGATAGCCGCCAGGGTCAGATTTTGCCTGCAGGTAAATACGGCAAAACGGCACCCGTTGATAAAAGCTTCAATGTTTCAACGAGCACCAATAATGACGGATCGCTTTCTGCCGCTAACTGATAAATATTGCCACCGCCGATATTTATCCGACGCCGACAGATTGTTTTTACGATCACCAGGTGGTTCTTATAATCGGCCGGTATTATTGTCGGAGTATTTCCGACATGACCGGCATTGCTCTGTCAGGAGATGATTCTCATGAAAAAGATCGCACTGCTATCTTTGCTCGCCGTGGCGGCCTCGCCGGTGTTCGCCAGGGGGCTGTACGCTGTCGGCTCGATCGGCAAGTCGGTGTACACCGCCAACTCCAATATCCTCAACGGCGTGGGCAGCGGCGCGCTCGACCAGTCCAGCTCGAACAAGGACTTCGCCTACCAACTGGGCCTCGGCTACCAGCTGAATGAGCACCTCGCCGTGGAAGGCAGCTATGTGAACCTGGGGCAGAACAGCAACCAGGCCAATCTCGTCCGCTCGTCCAATTTTGATAACGACAACACCACGGTGCAGGGCATCAACGTCGATGTGGTCGGCACGCTGCCGCTCTCCGACCGTTGGGCGGTCTACGGCAAGCTGGGTGCGTTCTACTCGCAGGCCAAGACCGACAGCTCTTACTTCGACAACGGCCATTCGTTCTCCGGCTCCAGCAACCGCAACGGCTTTGCGGCGACCTGGGGCGGCGGCGTCGCCTTCAATGTCACCGAGAAGGTGGCGATGCGTCTCGAGGTAGAGCAGTTCCGCAATCAGGGCGGGCAAGACCTGCCGCAAGGCAACGTCAACCTCTACTCGCTCGGCATGGCTTACAAGTTCTGAGCCGGGTGGCGTTCCGAAGACGGCGGCCGCAGGCCGCCGTTTTTGCGCCCGCGCGGCGGAACGTGCATTTGGGTCGGTGGCGGCCACCGTGTCAGAATAGCGCTCGCGAATCCCGCCAACCCGAGACGCGCGAACGGCGCCCATGCCGCAACACGCGCCGAAAAGAATGATCGCCGAGATGGAAAACACCCGACCTTCCGCCTATCCGGTCGAACTCGCAGCACCCGACCTGACCCCGTTCGCCGCTGGTAATCGCGGCATTCCCTACCTGTACAGCTTCGACAGCGGCCATGCCGGGCCGCATGTGATGATCAATGCGCTGACCCACGGCAATGAAATCTGCGGCGCGATCGCGCTGGCCGAACTGCTGCGCCACGGACTGCGGCCGCAGCGCGGCCGGCTGACGCTGTCGTTTGCCAATGTCGCCGCCTTTGCCCGCTTCGACCCGGCCCGGCCCGATGCCTCGCGCTTCGTCGACCAGGACTTCAACCGCGTCTGGAGCGAAGCGCTGCTCGACGACCCCGGCCGGCAAAGCAGCGAGCTGGATCGCGCCCGCGCCCTGCGGCCGGTGGTCGATACGGCCGATCTGCTGCTCGACCTGCACTCGATGCATGAGCGCTGCGAACCGCTCGACGTCTGTGGCCCGCTGGCCAAGGGCATCGCCTTTGCCCGCCAGCTTGGCACGCCGGCTGCGATCATCTCCGACGCCGGCCACCCCGAAGGGCGGCGCATGCGCGACTACGCCGGCTTCGGCGACCCGGCGAGCGCCAAAAACGCGCTCTTGATCGAATGCGGTCAACACTGGGAACGCTCGGCACTGACGGTGGCGCGCGCGGCGACAGCCCGCTTCCTGCTGCTGGCCGGCGTGGTGGACGAAGCTGCGCTGCCGATCGGCTGGCTGCAGCCGCTGCCCGCCGCGCAGCGGGTGATCGAAGTAAGCGAAGCGGTGGTGGCGACCAGCATGGACTTCCGCTTTGCCGCCGCCTTCAAGGGACTGGAATGCCTGCCGAAACAAGGCACGGTGATTGCCTACGATGCCGGCCGGCCGGTGCTGACACCCTATCCGGACTGTGTGCTGGTGATGCCGTCGCTGCGTCAGCTGCGGCCCGGTGTGACCGTGGTGCGCCTGGGTCGGCTGCGGCGCGACTGAGCGCGGGCGGCGCGGCTCAATGCAGAATGCCCTGTGCGGCCATGCGGCTCAGATCGCCGCCGAGCTGGCGGTTGCGAAACGGCCCGGCCGCGGCAAGGGCCGCGAACGGCGCCGGGCTCGGCGCGCGCAACAGGTAAAACGCCACCCAGGACGCCTCGCGCGCCGGCAATGGCTGCTGCGCCGCGCCGGCAGCGGCGGCAAAGTCTCTGCTGTCAGCCTGGCCGGCCGCCACCCGCCGCGCCAGCAGATCGATGCGCCCGTCGCGATAGCCATACCAGTCCTCGCCGGCGGCAGGGGCGAGCTCGGCCATCATCACCAGCGGCTCCAGCGCATAGTTGTGATACAACAGCGCGCGTTCGCCGCGATGCATTTCCAGCGGCAGGCTGCCGTCATCCTGGATCGCGTCGATGCCGCTGCGGTACACCGCCCGGGCAGCGCTGCGCAGCCCGGCGTCGTGGCAGGCGATCGCCGCCGCCATCACCCCGAGACCGGTCCAGTAGTAGTGGTTGTTGCGCGACCGGCGCAGATCCTGCCAATAGCCGAGATTGGCCACGGCCAGCCGGCGCAGCCAGGGTTCGATCGCGGCGCGACTGTCGGCATCCGCCTGACTGCGGGTTTTCAGATAGACGATGCCGACCACCGCCAGCGCGTTCTGGCGCATATAGTCGGCCTGATTATTGTTGATGTGGCGCATTTCGCCTTCGAAGGCACCGCCCTGCGCCCAACTGGCAAGCCAGGACAGCGCGCACTGCGCGGCGGCCGGATCGGCGCGTTCGATCCAGCGATCAGACTGGCGAACCACCTCATGCAGAAAATCGTTTAACGGCTTGGCGAGCGCTGCGTTCTGCGCCTTGCGCTGCGGGTCGATCAGCGAGTGCGCGCCGTCGGTGTAATAAGCGATGCCGACCAGATCGCGCAACGGTGGCGGTGGCGGGGCGCACGACTCTGCCCGGGCCAGCGTGACGGCCAGCGACAGCAGCACGATCAACACGGTGCGCAGCAACATGACGGAGCCCTTTCTGCCGCGGCGCTGCCGGCGCCAGCGTGCGGATCTAGCGTGCCGCAGTGCTCGGGACGGGTGCCACGGTAGGATGCAGCAGGTTTTCGATATCGGCCTTGAGGATGGTGACTGCGGTGGCGCCGTCGCCCTTTTCCAGATAGTCGACCAGTGCCAGATGCAGATCCATGGTCGCGAAATGCTTTTTCTGCACGAAGAAAATGGTCTGGATATTCAGCGCATCCTGCAGCAATTTATATGCATAGTCGTTACCGTAGATGGAAAACAGCTGCAAATGGAACTGGCAATTGTAATGCCAGTGGGCGATGAAATCGTTATCCGGACAGTTGATGTAATCCATGCACATCTGACGCAAGGCCTTGATCTGCACCGCGTCGATGAAGGTGAAATAGCTGGCCAGAAACGAGGTTTCCAGCGCGGAACGGAATTTGACGATTTCGAGCAGCTGCTGCTGACTCGGCTGGATGATCTTGTAGCCCTGGCGCGGCACGCTGGAGAGCAGATGGGTGCCGGTCAGCTGCGTCAGCGCCTCGCGGATCGGCGCGCGGCTGACGTCGTAGCGCTCCATGAGAAACTTTTCGGTCAGCATCGTGCCGGCCGGATAGACCCCATTGATGATGTCGGCGAACAAGGCGTCGTACACCTGGTTTTTCAAAGAGTCGGAATTGTTCTTGTTCATCTCGCAGTCTCCGTCGCGCGGGTGCATATCCATTTGCCTGTCGCAAGCAGTGGAGCATACCCGATTTCCACCTGCAGGCGGTGTGCGGCCCGGCCTGCCCCACAAGGGGCGATCGGCACTATTGTAACAGACTGATATGATCAGGTGGCTGGCAACTGCCAGGGGCGGCGAGCGACGCACGAGAGAGAAAAAAACAGATCGGCGTGATTTATCCGGGAGCGGGGGGAGGTCAACCGCGCCGATCTGCAAAAACTGCCGTCAATCGTTTTTCGGCTCGATCAACGCCGCGTTGCCGGCGCCGATGCGGGGGCTGACGAATTCCTTGTAAACCATGAAGCCGGCAAAGACGATGGCCGAATAACCGGCGACCGGGAAGAGGAAATTCACCAACTGATCGAAGGGCAAAATGCCGCCGAAGAGAATCCCCACCGCCGCCAGTGCCGTGGCGATCAGATTGAATTTGCGCGTCTTGTCGACGGCGAATTTACGTACCGTCATCAACAGGAACGAGGCCACGGCCGAATAGATGCACAACACGATCAGCACCGTGAAAATAAAGCCCAGAACCGGCGAAAGATGGTTGGTGATCGCCAGGGTCGGCACCTGCTCGCCGATGATCAGCTTGTAATAGACCAGCTCGGCGATCACCAGCATCACAATGGCGACGGTAAAACCGATGCAGCCGATCAGGGCGGACATGCGCGCCTCTTTCAGACTGCCGGCCGACGCACCGCAGGCGACCTGGAACGGGATGCTGACGATCAGGGCGAGGAAGGCATACAGCGCACCCGACCAGGCCCAGTTGGACGAAGCGGATTTGAAGCCCAGCGTCGGCACGGCGCGGTCAGCTTCGGCGAGCAGGCCGGGATGCTGCAGCATCGTATAGAGCCCGGCACAGCCGACAATCACCATGAAGACGATTTTCACCGGCCCGATCACGCCGATGATGTCGATCAGTTTCTCCACCCCGAGCAGGGTGGTGCCGAGTGCCAACAGACCGATGGCCCAGATGCCGACATAGGTTGGAACCTGAAAATACTGGTGAATGGTGGCGCCGCCGCCGGCCAGCATGACCACCATGATGCCGTAGATCAACGCCACGCAATACCAGATGTAAACCTGGCCGACGACCTTGCCGCAGTAATGCTCGAATACATCATAGGGATTGGCGAATTTCTGCCTGTGACCGATGCTGAACAGCAGGTAGGTCAGAAAACTCATGATGACCAGAAAGATCATTGCCGCAAGCAGCCCCTTCGAGCCGCTGCTGGAGAAGAACTGCAAGATTTCCTGCCCGGTCGAAAACCCCGAACCGATCCAGTACGCCGATAATGCACCCGCCAGAAGGAAAACCTTCTTGGCATTGATAGCTGTTTTTTCCATCTAACCACTCCTCGTTTCTCTGATTTGAGGGGGAGGGTGGATGTCATGCCTCCCCGCCCGGAAATGCCAAACATCCCGCGGCAGCGAGGCTTGCGACGGCGCGAACCCACACGCCACCGATAAAGGGCGCATGCCCTTTACCCGCTCCGCCGGCCGGAAACCATCAAGCCGCGAGTATTGCTTGTTACCGCCATCGGATATCTCAATCTCGTGGCAGGGAATGGGAGACGCCCCTGTGTGTTATGTGCGCGGCGGCCGTCGCCGGAACGCCGCGTCGTTGTTATCAGACCCAGAGATGAAAGAAATTCACGAGTGGCCACAGTGCGACACGCTATGCGAATTTCCCGGAAATTGAATAAGTGCTGCCTCCCTCTCTCTTTGAAATTGGCGTCGCCGCCCTGGCGCCGATGCGGCGCCGTGCTATTTGCCGATCATGATGTTGAGAATCTCGACATCGGTGGATTTCATCCCCTGGCGGCCCATGCGGCCGATATTGCGGATGGTCTGCTCGTAGCTTTCTTCCACCAGACCCTCGCCGAACGGAAACGCCAGACCGCACCTGGCCATTTCGAAGCCGGTGATGCCGGCGTCGACCGAGGTGGAAATCTTCGCCGCGCAGGACGCCTTGGCGCCGTCGCAGACGATGCCGCCGACCGTGCCGAGCGCATTGACGAGCGTCTTGCCGATCAGGTCGTAATCGCCGCCGGTCAGATAGGCGATGCCGCACGCCGCCGCCGCGCCGGCCGAGACCGCGCCGCAATAGGCGGACAGGTTGCCGATATAGTGTTTCTGATGGATGGAGAGCAGGTTGGTCAGCACCAGCGCACGGCACAGCGTATCGTGCTCGACACCCAGTTCCGCCGCGTAGACCACCACAGGCATGGTGCAGGTGATGCCCTGATTGCCGCTGCCGGCATTGATGACCACCGGCATCGAACAGCCGTTCATTCTGGCGTCCGAACCGGCCGCCGCCGCCGCGCGGGCGCGGATGCGCACATCATCGCCGCCGAATTTCAACAGTGTCTGACCGACCTGGGCGCCGAACTTGTGTTGCAGGCCCTCATTGGAAATGGCCGAGTTGAATTCGATCTGTTGTTCGATGATGTCGCGCACCAGGGCGAGATCGACCTGATTGGCGAAATCGAGAATGTCGCGGATCGTGAGGCGGGATTTGTCGCCGCCGACCGCAGCGGCGATATCCGCCTGCTCGAACTGCAGCACGCCGTTTTTCTCGATGCGGGCGATGTGATTATGTTTGCTGCGCACCTCCACCGCAGCCGTTTCATCGCCGGCGCACAGCTCGGCGCGGATGAACAGGTTTTCCTCGCCTTCCTCCAGCTCGCAGCGGCACACGCCCAGATCGCACAATGCGCCGGCGCGGGCGATATCGGCTTCGCCGACCTGGCTGATCACCTGCAATTCGCGTTCTGCCTTGCCGGCCAGCGCGCCGAGCACCGCGGCGATTTCCACTCCCTTGCGCCCGCCGGAATTGGGTACGATCACACCCTTGACGTTTTTGATGATGTTGCCGCTGCACCGGACCACCATGCAGTCCGGTTCGCGGCCCAGCACCTCGCGTGCCTTCGCCGCCGTCAGCGCAATGGCGATCGGCTCGGTGCAGCCCATGGCCGGAATCAATTCCTCCTTGAGGATCTTGATGTAATTGTCGTGCAGCGCCTTATCCATGCGACGAGACTCCTTGTTGGCTGAGCTGATCACGCGCCCTGTTTGTAAAAGGACAACTTGCAGGTTTTCTGGCCGTTGGCGATGGTGTCGCCGAGGTCGAACTGATAGCCCATCGCCCGGGCGATATGGCGATCGCCGTCCATGGCCATATCGCACAGCTTTTCACAGGTGTGGTCGTCGAAACCGAGGTCCTGCCAGGCCTTCAACAGCGGGCAGTGGTGAAATTCCAGATCGACGCGGTCCTTGCCCTTGGCGGTGAATTCCACCTCGAAAGTCTTCACCACGTTGGGGGTCATGAAGGTGTCGACAAAACAGGCAACGCTTTGTGGATCCTGACATTTTTCGCGAATTTCGCTACCATGGATGCTGCCGGTTTCCGCGATGGCGGCGCGAATGATCTTCTCCGCCGCTTCCGCCATTCCGGCCTCGCGCGCCTTGGTGTATGTCAGGCCTGTCCAGGTGGCGCGGTGGCCGATGGCATCGCGCTGGATATTGACCACCGGGTCGTCTTTGATGCTGGTGTTGTTCTCGATCATTGCCGTGACTTCCTCTGCCAATTGCACATCAAGGAGGCGGATGATTCCGGTCGGGAAGATCTGGAAAACCGCCTTGCTAGTATGATCACAAAAACGTCTTCGTCTTTGTTCTGATCATATCACCGGCTTATGAGCTGTCAACGAAAGCCCCCACTACGCCCGTGGTTTGGCCGGTGGAGTGCTGCACTTTTGCAACGGTTTGATGACGGCGGGTAAGGAACACGGCGCTAAGTGGCCGTTAAATCCTTTATTTGAAGGCATTCTTGCCGGGTAACTGCGGCGATCGTGCGAAGCTGCGCCGTGAACGGTGTCTGGCCGTGTGCGTAGCCAAAGCCCCGCATGGCGAGCCGGGAAATGACTGTTTTCTGAGATGATCACGAGTCGTCGTCGCCGTCTGTGGAAACAGCGTGGCGCGAATGCCGCGTTTGCCCGGTGCATACTGGCGTCGGCAGAGACAGCGACGCGGCTTTGCCCCTACAATCCGGCTCTTGGACCGTTCACGCCTACCGCGCCATGCTTGCCAAACAACGCCAGCAGTACATCCTGACCCAGGTCGCCAAAAGCGGCGCCCTGGCGGTTTCCGAACTGGTCGCCCAGCTCAAGGTTTCGCGCGAGACAGTGCGGCGCGATCTGATTGCGCTGGCAGAGCGCGGCCTGATCGTCACCACCCATGGCGGCGTGATGTCGAGCGAACGGCTGGAGCCGGACATCAATATCCGCGAAAGCGCCAACGCCGACGCCAAACAGGCCATCGGCCAGCGGGCGGCGGTACTGGTACAGGACGGCGCCTCGCTGATACTCGACTCGGGCAGCACCACCCAGGCGGTGGCGCGCGCGCTGGCCGACCGCCACCAGCTGGTGGTGTACACCAACGACTGGCGCATCGCGCTTCTGCTCGGGCGGCGCAACGGCAACCGCGTCACCCTGCTCGGCGGCGAGCTGTCCGACACCGAGGACGCCACCTTTGGTCTCGATACCCTGCAGCAATTGGCTCATTACCGGGTCGATTTCTCCTTCGTCGGCGCCTGCGGCATCTCGCCCGACGCCTATCTGACCGACTACACCCGCATGGTGGCCGAGGTGCGCGGCCGCATGATCGCCGCCGCCGGCCAGGCCATCGTGGTGGCCGACCTGTCCAAGTTCGGCCGCATCACCCCGGTGCGCATCGGCGGTTTCGAAACCGTGCGCTATCTGGTGACCGAAGCCCGGCCGGACGATGCCATCGCCGCGGCGATCGCTGCGCGCGGGCCGCAAATCCTCCTGCCCTGAACGCGCCGTTTGCTGCCATGCAACAACGCATGGTGCGTTTGCCACAAAACTGCACATTCTGCCAATTCAACCCGCATGCCATGACGGCTTGACCCAGCTGTCTGCGCATACGCGCACGTCCTGATGCCGCGCTGTTGCAATTTGTTGGCAAATTGTGTCATTTCTTGCAAATCATCGGCCGCTTAATGGTTTTGTCACACAAAACTGCAAGCATTTGCCTGCCCAACGGCCACGGCCGAGCCGGCCTCTGCGCTGCCGCCGACCCTCGCCGCGTGCAAGCGCTGCCCCGCATCCATGAACGATTGCCCACCTGGAGAATGACTCATGACCCGGATTCAACTGCCCGCCGTCACGCGTTTCGCCCGCAAACTGCTGCCGGCGGTGCTTGCCGCCACCGCCTTCGCCTGTCTGTCGCAAGGCGCGCTGGCCGGGGACGTCGTGCTCTACACCGCCGACGGCCTGGAAAACTTCTACAAGGACGTGCTGCCCGCCTTCGAACAGAAGGAAGGGGTGAAAGTGAACATCGTCACCGCCGGCAGTGGCGAGGTAGTCAACCGCGCCAATATCGAAAAGGACGCGCCCAAGGCCGACGTGCTGGTCACCCTGCCGCCCTTCATCCAGCAGGCGCGGCAAAACGGCCTGCTGCAGACCTACCGCAGCCCCAACTACCAGCATGTGCCGGCCATCGCCAAGGCCGCCGACGGCTCGTGGGCGACCTTCGTCAACAACTACTTCTCCTTCGCCATCAACCCGGCCCAGACCCGCACGGCGCCGAAGAGCTTCGCCGACCTGCTGCGCCCCGAGTTCAACGGCAAGGTGGCCTACTCCAACCCGGCCACTGCCGGTGACGGCATGGCGGTGATCATTCTCACCAGCGCGCTGATGGGCGAAGACCGCGCCTTTGCCTACCTGACGCGGCTGGAACAAAGCGCCAAATTCCACACCAAGGGTACCGGCTACCTCGACGTGCTGCTGTCGCGCAACGAAATCGCCGTCGCCAACGGCGACCTGCAGATGGACCTCGACGACGCCGCCAACGGCGGGCTGTCGCTCAAGCCGGTCTTCCTCGCCGCCCATGCCGGGGCGCAACCGACCACCTTCCAGCTGCCGTACGCCATCGGCCTGATCAAGAACGGCCCGAACGGCGCCGAAGGCAAGAAACTGATCGACTACCTGATGTCGACCGCAGTGCAAGCCAAGGTGCCGGACGTGTTCGGCATCCCCGGCCGCAGCGACGTGCCGCTGGCCGGCAAGAACGGCGCCGTGGTCCGGCAGTCCATCGCCGGCGTCAAGCTGATTCCGGTCGACTGGGATCAGGTGATGGCCAAGAAGGCCGGCTGGACCGCGCGCTGGAAGCGTGAAGTGATCGGCAATTCCGCCAAGCCGCTCGACGTTGTCAAGCCGGCGCAGTAAGCCGCACACCCGTGCCATTGAAAGGAGATTGACGGTGGACACCGCCAGCCTGACCTACCCAGCGGTGTCCGACGCCGCGTCCATCGGCGAACAATGCACCGCGCCCGGCCTGCCGGGCGGGGTGCAGATCGCCAACCTGAGCGTGCGCTTCGGCGCGCGCACCGTGCTTGACGATCTGTCGTTGACCATCGAACGCGGCGAACTGCTCACCGTTCTCGGCCGCAGCGGCTGCGGCAAGACCACGCTGCTGCGCTTCATCGCCGGTTTTCTGCAGGGAGAGGTCGAGCACGGCACGCTGACCGTTGCCGGGCGCGACATGACCCATCTGCCGCCGCACCAACGCAAGCTCGGCCTGCTGTTCCAGAACTACGCCCTGTTTCCGCACCTGTCGGTATTCGAAAACATCGCCTTCGGCCTGCGCGCCCGCCGTGTCGCCGAAGCGGACATCCGCAGCCGCGTCGCCGACGCGCTGCGGCTGGTGCAGCTCGACGACGCTGGCCGCACCATGCCGGCGCAACTGTCCGGCGGCATGCAACAACGTGTCGCCCTGGCGCGGGCGCTGGTGGTCGAGCCGGACGTGCTGCTGCTCGACGAACCGCTGTCGGCGCTGGACGCCAATCTGCGTGCCGCGGTGCGCAGCGAACTGAAGGCGCTGCACCAGCGCCTGCCGCACCTGACCATCGTCTGCGTCACCCATGATCAGGAAGACGCGCTGGTGCTGTCCGACCGTACCCTGTTGCTGCGCGACGGCAAGATCGCCCAGCTCGGCACGCCGCAACAGCTGTACGACACGCCGCACGATGGCTTCGTCGCCCGCTACCTCGGCGCCGCCAACCTGCTGCCGCCGGCGCTGCTGCTGCCGGGCTCCGACCCGCGCGCCGCCGATACGACGCGCGTTGCCTGCCTGCGGCCGGAGGCGCTCTCCATCGTGGCGGCCGGCGCCGGACGGCTGGACGGCGTGGTCGCCGACGTGCAATGGCACGGCGCGGCGCTGACCGTGTCGGTGGTGCTCGACGCGCTGCCGCGCGAGCCGGTGCAGGTGGTGCAGCCGCGCCATCAGGCCGGCGCCCTTGGCCCGGGCGACCGGGTTTCCCTGACCTACGAGGTGGACGATGTCACGCTCATCCAGCCCTGACGCCCGCCGGCGCCGGCCGATGGCCTGGCAGCCGTGGCTGCTGCTGGTGGCGGTGCTCGGGCCGCTGGTCATCTACCCGCTGGCGCGCCTCTTGCTGCTGAGCCTGAGCGGCCCGCACGGCCCGACGCTGGACGTCTACCTGCAGTTCTTCCGCAATCCGGACATGCGCAACGTGCTGGTCAGCACCCTCGGCCTGCTGGCGGTGAGCGCCTCGCTGGCGGCGCTGCTCGGCGTGGCGCTGGCTTCATTGCTGTTTTTCCGACCGTTTCCCGGCTCGCATCTGCTGACGCGCTTTCTGGAACTATTCGTGGCCTTTCCGTCCTTTCTGGTGGCCTTTGCGCTGATCTTTATCTACGGCTCGCAAGGCGCGCTGAGCATTGCGCTGCAGCAGCTGCTGCACCTGCAGAACGCGCCGCTCGACTTCCTGTTCGGTTTCGGCGGCGTGGTGCTGGCCGAAGTGGTGTTCTACGCCCCGGTGGTGGTGCGGCCGACGCTGGCCTCGCTGGCACTGCTCGATCTGCGTCTGGTCGAGGCGGCGCAAAGCCTCGGCGCCAACCGCTGGCGCGTGGCGCGCAAAGTGGTGCTGCCGCTCGCCTGGCCGGGCATCGCCGCCGGCACGCTGCTGTGCTTTCTGCTCACCCTGAACGAATTCGGCATCCTGCTGGTGCTCGGTAGCGCGCGGCTGGAAACACTGCCGGTGGCGATCTACAGCGCGGCGACGGTCGACCTCGACCTGCCGAGCGCCTCGGTCGGCGCGGTGGTGATGCTGGCCATGTCGCTGTCCTTGTTCGCGCTGTACCGCAAACTGAGCCAGCGCCAACCCGGAGGAATGCATTGATGGACCGATTTCCCCCGCTTGCCGTCCTGACCGAACGATCAAGCCGCCCGCGCGCCGCCTGGCCCGGCCGGCTCGGCCTGGCCCTCGCGGCGCTGCTCGGCTGCTGGCTGTTTGTCGTGCCGGTGGTGGTGGTGGCGCTCTCCAGCCTCGCCACCCACTGGTCCGGCACCATCCTGCCCGAAGGGCTCGGCCTGCAATGGTTCCGCCGCCTCGGCGACAGCGACTGGCAGGCGCTGTATACCAGCCTCGAAGTGGGCGCGGTGGTGGCCACGCTCGGCACCGTGCTCGGCATCTGGCTGGCGCTGGCACTGGAAGGCCGGACCCGCCGCGGCCTCGGCGCCGTGGTCGACACCGTCGCCATGCTGCCCAACGGCGTGCCGAGCGTGGTGCTCGGCCTGGCGGTGCTGATCGCCTACCACAAGCCGCCGGTCGACCTGTCCGGCTCGTCGCTGATCGTCATCATGGTGCAGCTCGCGCTGGTGCTGCCGTTCTGCTACCGTTCGGCCGCCGCCGCGCTGCGCCCGGAACTGAAGATCCTGCGCGAAGCGGCGCAAAGCCTCGGCGCGCCGCCGGCCATGGTGCTGTGGCGCGTGGTGCTGCCGCAGATGCGCCCGGCGATCCGCGCCAGCCTGGCGCTCGGTTTCGCGCTGTCGCTCGGCGAACTGGGCGCGACGCTCACCGTCTATCCGCCCGGCTTCGCCACCGTGCCGATCGTGGTGATCGGCGAAGTGGCGCGCGGCTACTACCTGCCGGCCTCGGCGCTGTCGCTGCTGTTGCTGCTGCTGTCGCTGGTGGCGCTGCTGGCCATCGCCGCGCGTGACCGCAACGCCGATGCACGGGGGCGTTGAGCGGGTGCTGGTCCTGGTTCGCGGGCGGAAGAGGGGCAGGGCAGTGGGGTCCGGCATTGGATGACGACGGCTGTTTGCTCATACCAAGCTGGCGATATGCGCGCGCAACCACTGGTGGGCAGGGTCGCGATGGAGCCGCTCATGCCATGTCATCAACATCTCGAAGCCCGGCACCTCGATCGGAGGCTCGACCACTTGTAGTGCGGCATTGGCGCGCACCAGCCTGGACGGCACCATCGCCACCAGATCGGAGTGCTCCAGTACCGCACTCAACAATAGGAAGTGCGGTACCGACAGTACAACCCGGCGCGCCATGCCCACCTCGGCCAATGCCGTATCCGTCGCGCCATGAAAACCGCTGCCGTCGGGCGACACGATCACATGCTCAAGCCTGCAGAACTGCGCCAGCGTCGGCCGACGTCTCAGTTGCGGGTGACCGGCACGGCCGGCCAGCACATAGCTTTCGGTGAACAGCAGTCTGCGCCGCAGCGCCGGCGGCGCTTCTGCGCCAGTCAGAAAGGCCAAGTCGAGCTCGCCCTGTTCCAACTGCCTGGCGATCAAAGAAGGGGCCGTCTGGGTGACGGCAAGGCGTGTCGCGGGCGCTTGCCTGCGCAGTTCCGCCAGGGCGGGCAGCAGAATCGTGAACTCGCCGTAATCGAATGCCGCGACGCGCCAGGTCTGACTCGCCAGTGCGGGGTCGAAAGGGCGGGTGGACAAGACTGCCTTTTCCAGAGCCCGCAACGCCTCGCGCAGCGGTTCGCGCAATTCATCGGCCCGTGCCGTCGGCCGCATCCCGCGCGGACCAGGCAATAACAGCGGATCGGCGAAGGCTTGGCGCAGCTTGGCAAGCTGAACGCTTACCGTGGGTTGCGAAAGGTGCAAGCGCTCGGCCGTGCGGGTCACGTTATTTTCGGCCAACAAGGCATCGAGCGTGACCAGCAGATTGAGATCGAGATGCCCAAATGGATTATCCATTGCAATACCTGCAATTTTTGAAATTCATTTCTAATATACCTTGGGCGGCGCTATCGTGCGGCAATCATCACCATCAATGGAGCACGCAGCGATGAATGTCCTTCTCGTCTATGCCCACCCCGAACCGCGCTCGCTGAACGGCGCGCTCAAGGATTTCGCCGTGCAGCGTTTGGCACGCAACGGACACGCGGTACAGGTATCCGACCTGTATGCCATGAAGTGGAAAGCCGCGCTGGATGCGGACGACAATACTGCGTACCCGCTGGGTGAACGCTACGCTCCGGTGCGTGGCTCCAAGCTGGCCTATACGAACGGCACGCAAAGCGCCGATGTCGTGCGCGAACAGGAAAAGCTGCGTTGGGCGGATGCCGTCATCCTGCAATTTCCTCTGTGGTGGTTTTCAATGCCGGCCATCCTCAAAGGCTGGGTCGAGCGCGTCTATGCCTATGGCTTTGCCTACGGCATCGGCGAGCATTCCGAAACCCATTGGGGTGACCGCTACGGCGAGGGGCAATTGGCGGGCAAGCGCGCCATGCTGTCGGTCACGATTGGCGGCTATGCGTCGCACTATGCGCCGCGCGGGATCAACGGGGCGATCGACGACATCCTGTTCCCGATCCAGCACGGCATCCTGTTCTATCCGGGTTTCGAGGTGCTGCCGCCACACGTCATCTATCGCGCCGACCGATGCGATCCGGCGGCGTTTGCCGTCGCTGCCGAAGCATGGGGACAGCGCCTCGACGCGCTGTGGACCACTACGCCGATCCGCTTTCGCAAGCAGAACGGAGGGGACTACCTGCCCCATCCCGACTTGACGCTGCGGCCGGAACTCGCACCGGGGCAGTCCGGCGCGGGAGTCCATGTGGCGCACGATTGACCGCCGCTTGACCTGAACAGCTCAGCCGGCAGACGACAGCGTCGTCAACGACTGCTTCATTCCGGCGGGTAGGGGTGGTGCGGCGAGGCGGTAAAGAAAGTCAGATATGTTCTGCGCATTCGAAAACCAGATCAAAATGCGCCCGCAGGGCTTTCTTTCCCGTCGGGGTCAGATGCAAAGCGCGGCTGTCCAACTGGCGAACGACCCATCCCTTTTTTTCGAATGCCATCAGGAGTCGTGCGCCCAGGTGTCCGCCAAGATGTGGACGGCGCTCACTCCAGTCCAGGCAGGCGCAGGCAAATTTGCGCTGCCCGGTCATCGGGGCCATGGATACACCGAGTCGTTCCAGCACCTGCTGTCCCTCCGTACTCAGTGTGTATTGCTCACCATTCATCCAGCCCTTGCTGCACAGCCGGTCATGCAGGGCAACAGCCAACGCCCCGGCCATGTGGTCATAACAGGTCCGAGCGAAGCGCAGTCGCTGTGGCGTCTTGCTGCGTAGTGTGATCCGGTCGGTCGCCGCGAGCCCCATCAGTTTTTCCAGCGCCTCGGCGACCTGCGCATTCGCCAGCCGAAAGTAACGATGTCTTCCCTGCGGGATGCAGTCGATCAGATGCTGCGCCTGCAGCCTGGCCAGATGACTGCTCGCGGTGGATGCGCCGACATCGGCGACCGTACTCAGTTCGGTCGCGGTATAAGCGCGGCCATCCATCAGCGCGCACAGCATGCGTATCCGCGTTCTGTCACCGATGGCTGCGGCTACGGCAGCGAGCTGTGTCTCGAAATGTGATTCATCCATATTTCGATGGTAAGCGAAGCGTTCTGTCCGGACCAGCCGTATTGTGGTGTCGTTTGTTTTTCAAGGAGATTTCCTTGCACACGACCACAACGTTTGCTTTGCCCGATGCCGTGTCTGCCGCCACGAAAGACGATCCGCGCGCGGACTACCATACCTTGTCAGCCCAGGGCTTGTTTTTTGATCAAGACCGGCATGGCTGGGTTGCTGCGTCCGGCACTGCCGTCCGCAGCGCTTTCCATTGCCCCGAACTCATGGTTCGCCCGAAAACCGAACCCGTTCCAGCGACATTGGCCGGAACGGCCGCGGCGGACATTTTTTCCAGACTGGTTCGCATGAATGATGGGCCCGCACACCTGGCGCTCAAAACAGCGATGCAAGAGGTGCTCGACAGCATTGCAGCGCAGAGCATTCTTCAGGTCACGAGAGAGGTGGCCGACTGGTTTGCACTTCCCCTGCCCCTGGATGGCCCATCGGTAACCCGGTTCAATTATGGGTTGCCAATACTCGTGCTGGCCAAACTGTTTGGCATTGACGAACCGCATTGGTCAGCCCTGGTGGATGATGTCCTGGCTTTTGTCCGCTGCCTGGCGCCGGGAGGCCGCGCAGAAGAGATTGCGGCGGGGATTGCGGCAGCAGATCGGTTGGCAAGCCGCATTCAGCAGCAACTGGATATGCCTGGCCTCTTGCTGCAACGACTGCTCCAGGCGTTCGAACCGTTGGGTTTTCCTGATGCCGGACGGCAGTGGGTCGCAGCGAATGCGATTGGCCTGTGGTTTCAGGCCTGCGAAGGCTGCGCCGGATTGATCGGCCTGGGATTACTGCAAGGGCTGGAACGCGGATGGCAGGGGCGTGCCGCCGAATGGGTCGAGCATGTCCTGAACGATTTGCCGCCGAATGGGTCGAGCATGTCCTGAACGATTTGCCGCCGATCCAGAATACACGCCGCTTTGTTTCGACCGATACCCGTTTATCCGGCTGCCCGCTGCACTCGGGCGATGCGGTATTGCTCCTGCTGGCAGAGAAGGCCTCCGGCTCGGGACAGAATTTCGCCTTCGGAGAGGGGCCGCATGCTTGTCCGGGTGCGCAGTGGGCGCGTGCCATCGCCATCTCTGGCATTGAGCACCTGCGACGACACGACGTCAGTGAACAGACCCTGGCTCGCCGATTCTGGCAACGTTCGGCCAACGCCCGGGTTCCCGAATTTCGTGAATGAGGAACTGAAAATGATTGCTGTGATTTTCGAAGTCGAACCGGCTGCCGGCGCGCAGCCGCTCTATCTGTCCCTGGCGGCAGAACTCAAGCCGCTGTTGCAGGACATAGATGGCTTTATCTCGATCGAGCGCTTCGAGAGCCTTAGTCAGCCGGGGAAGTTGTTGTCATTGTCGTTTTGGCGCGACGAGGCCGCTGTGCGGCAATGGCGTCAGCTGGAGTCGCACCGCAGCGCGCAGCAACAGGGGAGGACAGGCCTCTTTGCGGATTACCGACTGCGCGTGGCTACCGTCGAACGCGATTATGGTCTGCTCGAGCGGGCGCAGGCCCCCGCTGATCGTCCGGAGTATCACAAATCCTGAAATTGGCCTGCCTGAAAGTTCGCAAAATGCTTTAACGGTGAAAATCGATACAGATGCGGATATCAAGATGCTGGCGGTGACTGACTGCTGCGGCCAGGCAATCCCATGTTTTCCACACGAAGAAAATCAAGCAACCGCAGCCAGTACCCATTTTCTTGCCGGCATCCTCTGCCTGGACAGCGCCGGGAAACCGTTACCGGTTCCCCGGCGCTGTCCAGGGCGGATGTCAATGCATTACAGCGGAGGCATGGTATAGCCTTCGATCTTGGCGGCATCAACCAGGCCGCCAAGGTACTGATGCATCAGTTTGCTGCCCGTCATATTGGTCAGGTACTGCTGCAGGCGTTCCTTGACGTCGTCAAAGCTGATGTGTTCGCCTGCGTGGCGCTCGTTGACCTGAATGATGTGGTAGCCGAACTGGGTCTGAACCAGATTCGGAGTGATCTGGCCGGCCTCGGTGCTGAACACCGCCTGTTCGAATTCCGGCACCATCTGGCCACGGCCGAAGCGGCCCAGGCTGCCACCCTGTTTGCCCGACGGACAGGAGGAATGCTGTTCCGCCAGCGTGGCGAACAGCGACGGTGCGGCCTGAACTTCGCTCAACACGCCTTCTGCCTTGGACTTGATCAGCATATTGGCCAACTCGTCGCCGCCATCCAGCGGGAACAGGATGTGGCTGGCTTCGGCGGATTCGCCGCTGACGAAGCGTTCCGGATATTGCTCGTAAAACTCGCGACAGGTGGCTTCATCCACCGGCTCGACGCGGATTTCCTTTTCCATCAGCGCACCAATGGCGTCGTTGGCATTGCCGGTGTCCAGACCCTCGGCACGGGCCTTTTGCAGCAGCAGTTCACGCAGGATCAGTTCCTGGATGGAGGCCTCGCGCGGCTCGGGCGCATCGGCATTGTGGCTCAGCTCAGCCTGGATCATCTCTTCGGTGATTTCGACGCCGTTAACGAGAATGGACATGTGATTTTCCTGAATGAAAGGTTGGTACGCTGCACGGGTATACGGCGTGCTGAATGAAGTCGATAGATGAAGCCAATGCGGCGAATGTCAAGAGGGCGTGGGCGCACTAATGTGACCGCGGTCGCCGTTAAGGAATCTGTAGCGAGTTGCCGGGAAAGATCGAAGAGTATTCCGCCCATTCCCGCGCGATGAGGCTGTTTTGCTCTCAGAACCTGCCGCAGGGCGGCCAATAGTATGGGGGTCTGCAAAGGCAACATCCCGAAGGCCTGGATGATTACCTTGAGCGCCCTTTCTGGTGCCCATCATTAGGGATATATGTAGTAATCAATAATAGCCATGTAGGGAGAATTTTTGCAGCGGTACAGTCTTGGCTACTGCCAACGTCTGGATTGTCCAAGGCGTTCACGTCGGGCAAAGCCATCTTTGCCCGGCCGGTTTTCATGCAAGTTTGCGCATTCAGATTGCACAGCCATTGTCGTCACAACGGAAAGTCTCGCCATCAGGCCGTGTGGCCGGGGCGGTGATGCGGCTACGCAGCCAGTCGGCGAACGCATCCGGACGCGACAGGTAGGCGGCAACGTCGACGACCTGCCATTCATCGCCGCTTTGCAGCACCAAGGTCGGGAAGCCCTGCGCGCCGAGCTGCGCCATCTGTGCCCGGGTCTGGCGGAAATGCGCCTGCACCGCCTCGCCCGACAGGCGATCGAACGCCGCTGTGAAACGCGCCGGGTCAAGACCGAGGCTGGTCGCGACCTCAAGCAGCACGTCGGGCTCGGCAATGCGCCGTCCTTCGACATAGTGGGCGATCTGCAGCCGGGCCAGCATGTCCAGCCCGCGGCCGGCGAGATCTTCCGCCGCCAGGATGGCCACGGTTGGCGGTTCGGAATCCAGCACTGCGCCGCTGTCGTTGAGCAGGCCATCGCGATAGGCCGGGCCGAACGGCTGCCCGGTCAATTGCGCGATGCGTGCGTCGTGCTGCCCGACATAGGCACGCAGCTGCGGCGTTATCGACTGGCGCTGGGCGCCGGTCATCATGCCGCCGCCGTGCGGATGCACCGTGACGATTGCGCGGGCGGCGCGCAGCAGCGGGGCGGCGCCATAGCACCAGCCGCACAGCGGATCGTAGAAATAATGCAGGGTGGTCGTCATGGTTGTCGGCTCGTCAAAGTGTTGCGGTGAAAAAAGGCAGGATGGCGGCTTACCACTTCATCTCGCCCTTGTTGACCCGGGCGCCGATCTCGAGCGCGATATCCAGGCCGGCGTGCGGATAGGCCTGCTTCATGGCTGCGATCAGCGCCGTGGCGTTGCCGGCCTTGGCGGCTTCGAGATCGAAGCGGCGCAGATAGTCACGCGTATAGCGGATAGCGCTGGCGTCCAGCGCCGTGCCGGCGGCCATGTGTCCGGGCACGACCATGGCCGGCTTGAGCGCCTCCATCTCGTCCAGCTGCGCCAGCCAGGCCTGGCGCTCGGCGGCGGTCGGCGTGTCCGCCGTCCATACATGCAAGTTGCCGTAAATGGCGATGTTACCGGCAATCGTCCTGATCGACGGAATCCACACATAAGGGCGATTCGCCAATACCCCCGTCGTGCCGCGCACCTCGATGGTTTGCCCGTCGACGCTCAGGGCCGTGCCCTGCAGCAGATCGGGAATGACCGGCGTGTGCGGCGCGTTCATGCCCATTTTCGGCGGCCAGAACGCCATTTTGCCGGCGAGCCGGGCCACGATGGCGGCGCGTACCGCCGGCGTCGTCAGCACTGCTACCTGTGGGAAGAGGTGCTTGAGTTCTTCGGCGCCAAAGTAGAAGTCCGGGTCGGCGTTGCTGATGAGAATCGCCTTGAGCGTCTTGCCGCTGTCGAGCACATCGGCCGCCACGCGCAGGGCGTCGGCACGGGTAAAGCCGCTGTCGATCACGACGGCTTCCGTCTTGCCGCTGACCACGACCGCATTGACGTGGAAGCTGTTGCCGTCGGCATTGTAGACCTTGACCGCCAGTGGCGGCGGTGTTGGTGCCGCGATGCTGGCAGAGGCCACGGCAGCCATGGCCAGGGCCGGTACGAAGAAACGGACGATTTTGCTGAGTTGCACGCTGGTGCGCTCCTGAAAAGGGTGGGGATAAGGCATGGAGAGCACTTTAATTTCTTCGATATGGTTGATAAAGTCCGTATTGGTTGATTGTTTATTGCGTGGATCGATGATATGGATCGCTTGACCGCCGTACGCGTGTTCGTGGAAATTGCCGACCGGGGCAGCCTGACGCAAGCCGCCGAACATCTCGACATGTCGGCTGCCATGGTCAGCCGCTATCTCGCCACCGCCGAAGGCTGGTTTGGCGCCCGGCTATTGCATCGGACCACCCGCAAAGTCAGCCTCACCGATGCGGGGCTGGCGGCGCTGCCCGCCTGCCGGCAAATGATCGAGCTCTCCGAGTCGGTGCAACACCTTGCGGCAGAACGCAGCCGCGAGCCGGCCGGGATCTTGCGCGTTACCACCTCCGGCTCGTTTGCCGATGCGCAACTCACGGCGGCACTGGTGGCGTTTCAGCGCCAGCATGCGCAGGTGGAAATCGAGCTGTCGGTCAGCGATCGGGCAACCGATCTGGTGGCCGAGCGGGTCGATCTGGCGGTGCGCATCACCAACCATCTCGACCCGACGGTGATCTCGCGGCCGCTGGCGCGCTGCCGCTCGATGTTGTGCGCCGCTCCCGGCTATCTGGCGCGGCATGGGGTGCCGCACAGCGCCGAAGACCTGCGCCGGCATCGCTGCATCGCGCACGCCTTCGGCATTGGCAAGCAATACCGCCTGACGCGGGATGGCGAGACACTCACCGTGCCGGTCTCCTGGAGCTTTCATACCAACGAAACCACCATCCTGCGGCGCGCCGTGCTCGCCGGTGGTGGCATCGGCATGCTGCCGACCTATGCGCTGGGCGACGACCTGCGTAGCGGCCGCCTGGTACAACTGCTGCCGGACTATGGCACGGAGGTGCTCGGCATCCATGCCATCTATCTCTCGCGCCAGCACCAGCCGCTGGCCTTGCGCCTGCTGGTGGATTTTCTGGCCGCGCGCTTTGCCGGCGAGCCGGCGCCGTGGGACGTGGCGCTGCAATAGGCAAGCCGCGGTCAGGGCCGCTCGCCGCGCGCCAGGCGCGCATCGATGTCGGCAATCACCGGGCGCAGGTCGGCCAGGGTATCGATGACGTAATGCGCGCCGGCTGCGCGCAGTTTTTCTTCCGCCGGGCGGCGGCGTGCCGCCACCTGTTCGGCGCTCATGGCGCGGTACTCATCGAGCGTGGCGCCGAATTCATTCCCCGATACCGACAGGCCGACGGTCCACATGCCGGCATTCAGCCCCTCGGCGATGCCCGGTACCGCGTCGTCGACCTTGATGCAGTGCGCGACCGCATCGATGCCGAGGGCGATGACGTTCTGCAGCGCCATCCACGGCCCCGGCCGGCCGCCGGCCGGCAGATCGTCGGTGGCCACCCAGTGGTCGGGACGGTAGCCCTCGCGTGCGGCGGTCGGCAGCAGCGCCTCCATCACCGCGCGCGGATAGCCGGAGCAGGAGCCGATGCGCATGCCGGCGGCGCGCAGCTCGGCGAGCAGCGGCAGCACGCCGGGAACCGGTGCGGCAAAGCGGCCGACCGCCTCGATCTGCAGCGGCATGAAGGTCTGGTACAGATGGTCGACATCCTCCTTGCGCATCGGCTGGCCGAAACGCTGCTGCCAGCGCGTGTCCACCGACGGCAGGCGGCCGATGGCGGCGATGTGGTCCCATTTGCCCAGCCCCATCGGCGCGCGCGCCTCGGCCAGCGCGAGCGGAAAGTCGAACGCCTGGGCGAAGGCCTCGACAAAGATCGCCGTCGGCGCGAACGAGCCGAAGTCGACCACCGTGCCGGCCCAGTCGAGAATCAGGGCCTTGATGTGATGTTCATTCATGGTGGGGTTCCGTCAGTGATTGTTCATAGCGGCAAAATGCCTGGTCGAGAATCTCGACCGCCAGCGCGAGCTCGACGCGGCTGATGATCAGCGGCGGCGAGAGCTGGATGACGTTGCCCTGCGCCAGCTTGAAGCTCAATCCCGCCTCCAGGCAGGCATAGAGCACGAATTCGGCCGCGGCGCGGTTGCGGCGCCGGCTCGTCGGGTCTTCGACCAGATCGAGCGCCCACAGCATGCCGACGCCGCGCACCTGGCCGATGACCGGGTGGCGGCGCTGCAGATCTTCCAGCGCCGCCTGCAGATAGCGGCCGTCGGCCTCGGCCTTGGCCAGCAGCCCCTCGTCGGCGAGCGTGTCGAGCGTGGCGAGCGCCGCCGCCGCGCCGAGCGGGCTTTTTTCGTGGGTGAAATGGCCGAGCGACACCGCGGCGGCGACGTTGAAGCGGTCGCGGGCGATCAGCGCGGCGAAGGGAACGATGCCGCCGCCCAGCCCCTTGCCGAGGCAGATCATGTCCGGTTCGATACCGAAGTGCTCGAAGCTGAACAGCTTGCCGGTGCGGCCGAGCGCGTTGGGAATCTCGTCGGCGATCAGCAGCACGCCGTGGCGGTCGCAAATGGCGCGGATGCGCTGCCAGTAGGCGGCCGACGGCATTTGCACATCGGTGTTGCGGATCGGCTCGGCGATGAAGGCGCCGATATCGCCCTCTTTCTCGATGACATATTCCAGGTAGTCGGCGTAATGCAGATCGTCGCCGTCGCCGCGATACCAGACACCGCGATAACGCGTCGGCGGCGGAATGCGCTCCACCCCGGGCAGCAGCGGGCCGAGGCCGCGGCGGAAGCCGGCTTCGCCGCCGACCGAGATTGCGTCGAGCGTGGCGCCGTGAAAGCTGTCCCACAGCGACACCACCTTGTGGCGGCCGCTGACCAGGCGCGCCAGCTTGAGCGCCATGCCGACCACCTCGGCGCCGCCCGGCGCAAACAGCACACGGTTCAGATCGCCGGGGGCGAGCTCGGCCAGACGGCGCGCGCAGTCGATGGCGGCGGCGTGGGTATAGCGGCGCGGCGCAAACGGCAGCGTCGCCAACTGCGCCTGCAAACGCGCCAGCACCGCCGGGTGACCGTGGCCGAGCTGGTGGACGCTGTTGCCGTGAAAGTCCAGATAGCGGTGGCCGGAAACGGTCTCCAGCCAGCAGCCCTCGGCCTGCTGCAGCACATCCAGGCAGGGGGTCGACATCGACTGGTGCAAAAAATAGCGGCTGTCGTCGGCCAGCGCCTGCGCGGTGGCGGCGTCATGGCGTTGTGCCGCCCAGGCGCTGCGCGCCGGCGACAGATTGACGTCGCCCTCGGTATCGGGCGCGGCGGCGCGTGCTGCAGAGCTGTCCACGGTGGTCTCCCTCACTTGAGCCAGTACCGCGCCACGGCCACGGCGGTCAGCAGCCGTTCGATATCGGCCGGGAACACATGGCCGATGGTGCCGATGCGGAAACAGTCGGCTTGCGACACCTTGCCCGGATAGATGACGAAAGCCTGCGCCTTGAGCAGGTCGTAGAAGGTCTGGAAGCGGAACTCGGCGTGGCGCGGCGCGTGGAAGGCGGTGATCACCGGCGACTGCCAGTCGGGCGGCAGCAGCGGTTCGAAACCGAGCTCGGCCATGCCCTTGACCAGCCGCTGCTGGTTGCGGCGATAGCGCGCGTGGCGGCTGGCGATGCCGCCTTCGGCGTCGAGCTCGCGCAGCGCCTGGGCGAAGGCCAGCACGGTGTGGGTCGGCGAGGTGAAGCGCCATTTGCCGTGCTGCGTTTCCATGGTGTGCCACTGCGCGTACAGATCGAGCGCCAGCGAATGCGCCTGGCCGCGACAGGCTTCGAGCGCGCGGCGCCGGGCGATGACGAAGCAGAAGCCGGGCACGCCCTGAATGCATTTGTTGGCCGCGCTGATCAAGAGCTCGATGCCCAGTGCGGCGACGTCGATCTCGATGCCGCCGAAGCTGCTCATCGCATCGACGATCAGCCGCTTGTCGTGCGCGCGGCACAGCGCGGCGACCTCGGCGAGCGGGTTCAACATGCCGGTGGTGGTTTCGCAATGCACCATCGCCACATGGCTGATGGCGGGGGTGGCGGCGAAATGCCGGGCAATTTCGGTCGGGTCGGGGCGGGCGGTTTCGCCGCAGTCGTATTCGCTGTAGTCGAGCCCGAGGCAGCGGGCGATCTCGACCATGCGCGCGCCGTAGGCGCCGTTGTTGACGATCAGCACATGGTCGCCGGCACCGATGGCCGAGCCGAGCACGCTCTCGACGCCATAGCTGCCGCTACCCTGCAACAGCACGCAGCTGTAGTCGTCCGCGCCGCCGTGCGGCGTGGCCAGACGCAGCAGCTCGGCACGGATCGGCTCGACGATGTTGCGGTTGTAGTCATCGTCCCAGGTGCAGTGGTCGAACAGCATGGCGGCCTTGACGCCGGGCGAGGTGGACAGCGGGCCGGGGGTGAGCAGCAGATAATCGATAGGGCGGGCAGGGGGCAGCAGTGTCATCGCGGGTTCCTTGGTATATACCAAGAATAATTGTGAACACATCAGCGCGCTTTTCCAACGCAAATAGCCCATTGAAACAAAAAATTCACGCCTGCTGTTATACTCTTGCACTTCCATATCTGGTTTAGACCAGATGAACGGCGACGAGGACCGCAGCATGCCCAACGCGATGGAACAGCCCCAGTATTTGCGCATTGCCGACCATATCGAGCAGCGCTTGCGCGCCGGCACGCTGGCGCGCGACGGCCGCCTGCCGGCCGAGCGGCTGCTGGGCGAGGAATACGCCACCAGCCGCGTCACGCTGCGCGAGGCGCTGCTGCAGCTGGAAATGCGCGGTCTGCTCTACCGCCAGGACCGGCGCGGCTGGTTTGTCACCCCGCCGCGCCTGCGCCTCAACCCGACCGAGCCGACCAATTTTCATGAAATCGTCCGTCGCCAGGGTGGCCAGCCGGAAACGCGCCTGATCGAGCAGCTATGCATCAATGTACCGGCGGCGCTGGCGCGGCAGCTCGAGGTCGGCCCGCTGGCACAGGTCTATCTGCTCAAGCGGCTGCGCCATGCCAACGGCCGTGCGCTGTGCTACTGCGAAAACTACTGCCTGCCCGAGCGGGTGCCCGGCCTGCTGGAACAAGATCTGAACGGCAGCCTGACCGAGCTCTATGCGCGCGTCTACCAGCTGCACTACCACCATATGCGGCTGCTGTTTCAGCCGACCGCCCTGTCCGAGCCGGTTGCGCGCCATCTCGGCGCCACCCCCGGCCTGCCGGCGTTGCGCCTGGAACGGCTCAACCTCGATCGCGACGGCCGGCCCATCGACATCGATATCGAAATCTGGCGCCACGACAGCCTGGAAATCGAAGTGTTCACCCGCGACGTGGGCTAGTCCGCTGCGCAACAAGGCACTGCCGGCGTCCGGCGCGGGGTTTTTCTGTGCCGGGCGTCCCCCGCCCGCGGCGGACGCGGGTACAATTTCTGACAGACAATCCATTCCCCCAGCGAAGACATGACCCAGACGCCGCAGGCTTCAACCCTACAGCAACTGGCCGCCACGCTCACCCAGGCCTACCAGTTCTGGAATGCCGGCAACGCCGACCAGGCCGAGCTGCTGTGCCGTCAGGTATTGGCCGTCTGGCCAGGCCAGGCCGATGCGCTGCATCTGCTCGGCCTGATGGCCCATGCCTACGGCAATGCCGATCTGGCGCTCGATTATCTGCGTGAAGCCTGCCGCGCGCCGCGCGCGCCCGGGTTGTTTTTCCGCAACCTGGCCGAGATGTGCCGCCGGCGCGGTTTGCTGGCGGAGGGCGAGCAGGCTGGGCGCCGGGCGGTGCGACTCGATGCCGGCGACGCCGACAGCTGGAACAACCTCGGTATCATCCTGCAGGAATGCGGCCAGATCGACGAAAGCATCGACTGTCTGCAGCGCGCGCTCGCCTTGCGCGCCAACGATCCGCAGATCCTCAACAACCTCGGCAACAGCCAGCGGCTGGCCGGTTGCGTCACCGACGCCGAACAGAGCTATCGCCGCGCGCTGGAACAGGCGCCGGAGTCGGCGCAGACCCACAACAATCTGGCGGCGCTGGCGGTGCTGTGCGGCAAGCTCGATGCCGGCGAGCAGTTTGCCCGCGCCGCACTGGAGTGTGAGCCGCATTTCGCCGAGGCCTATCTCAACCTGGCCGATATCGAGCATGCGCGCGCCAATCAGGGCGAAGCCCTGCGCTGGCTCGACGCGCTATTGGCCTTCGCGCCGGAACATGTCGGCGCGCTGAGCGCGCGTGCGCGGCTGCTGCTGCAAAGCGGACTGGCCGAAAGCGCCAGCGAGAGCGCCCGCCGCGCGGTCGCGCTGGGGCCGCAGGATGGCACGGCGCACCAGCGGCTGGGCGATGCGCTGCGGGCGCTCGATCAGACCGAGGCGGCGCTGAGCGCCTATCGACGCGCGGCGGCGCTGCCGGGCTTGCAGCGCGAAGAAGCCCTGCTCAGCCAAGCCGGCTTGCTGCGCGCCTGCGGCCGCGCAGCCGAGGCGCGTGCGGTCTGCGCCGAAGCCCATGCGCTGTTTCCCGCCTCGCTGCGCGTGCAGCAGGCACTGAACGACATGGCGGAGGATGCGGCGGGATGAGCGATGTGGCGTGGCAGGCCATGCTCGATCAGGGCAATGCGCTGATGAAGGCCGACCGGCCCGCTGAGGTCGTGGCGCTGCTCGAGCCGCTGCGTGCCGGCGGCGGTCCGTATCCGCTGTGGCGCCTGCTGGCGCTGGCGCTGCGCCAGCTCGGGCGCCATGAGGAAACCCGCGCGATACAGCTGCAGCTGGTCGAGCGCAATCCCGGCGATCTGGATATGCGTTTCGATCTGGCGGAAACCCTGCTGCTGCTCGGCGACTTCGCGCGCGGCTGGCGCGAATACCGCTTCCGCTACCGGCTGGAACAAACCCGCAGCATCGAACGCAAGGTGCAGCAAGCGCGCTGGGACGGTCGGCCGATCCCCGGTGTCACCCTGCTGCTGCACGATGAACAGGGCTTTGGCGACAGTCTGCAGTTTTTGCGCCTGGTAGCGCCGGCACGCCAGCAGAGCGAAGCGCGGGTGGTGCTGGAAGTGAAGCCCGAGCTGCTGCCGCTGGCGCAGCGCATGGGTGGGTTTGACCAGATCCTTTGCCGCGGTGCGCTGCCGCCGCCGTTCGATCGCCATTGCGAGTTGATGAGTTTGCCGCTGGCGCTGCAGTTGCAGCTTTCGGCCTTGCCCGGCCCCATTCCCTATCTGAGTGCCGATCCGGCGCGGCTGGCGCACTGGCGGCAGCGGCTGCAAGGCTTGCCGCGGCCGTGGGTGGCGCTGGTGTGGGCCGGCAGCCCCGGGCACAGCAACGACCGGCACCGCTCGCTCGCGCTGGCCGATCTGGCGCCGCTGGCGCGGCCGGACATCAGTTTCATTGCGTTGCAAAAGGGACCCGCCGCCGCCCAGGCGGCCACCCCGCCGGCCGGCATGTCGCTGTTGGCGCTCGACGCGGAGATTGATGACTTCGACGACACGGCGGCGATTCTCATGCTGGCCGATCTGCTGATCAGCGTCGATTCGTCGCCGGTACACCTGGCTGGTGCGCTCGGCCGGCCGGCCTGGGTGCTGCTGCCCTTCGTTCCCGACTGGCGCTGGCTGACCGACCGCGAAGACAGCCCTTGGTATCCGAGCCTGCGGCTGTTTCGTCAGCCGGCGCACAACGACTGGCCGACGGCGCTGGCGACGCTGGCGCAGGCGCTCGATGAATGGCGGTGCACGGCATGCTGAAGCGACTGTGGACCAGCGGGCTGTTGTTGCTGCTGCTGGCCGGCTGCGCCGACCCGCTGATCCGGGCCGACCGGTTGGCTGACGGCACGCTGCAACGCACGACGGTGCGCACCGACGCTTTCGTGCTCACCGCCTATCGGCGGCTGGGCGCTCCCGGGCGGCCGCTCAGGGTGTATATCGAGGGCGACGGGCTGGCCTGGATCAGCCGCAATCAACCCTCTCCCGACCCGACGCCGCTCAACCCGCTCGGGCTGCGGCTGGCGGTCGCCGATGCGGGGCCGAACGTGCTCTATCTGGCGCGGCCCTGCCAGTTCACGCCGATGGCCGACAATCCGCGCTGCACGGTGGAGATGTGGACCGGCAAGCGCTTTGCGCCCGAGGTTGTCGACAGCCTCGATCAGGCCATCGACCAGTTTGTGCTGCGCGCACATAGCCGTGGTGTCGAGCTGATCGGCTACTCGGGGGGTGGCGCGCTGGCGGTGCTGCTGGCGGCGCGTCGCCACGATGTGCTGAGTATTCGCACCGTGGCCGGCAATCTCGATCAGGCCGAGGTCAACCGCTTGCATGCGGTGTCGCCGATGCCTGATTCGCTCAATGCCATCGATGTCGCCGCCCGGGTGGCGAACATTCCGCAGCGCCATTTCAGCGGCGGTGACGACAGCACCGTGCCGCCGCAGATTGCCGCGCGCTTCGCCGCCGCCGCCGGCGGTCATTGCATCAGCCTGCAGGTGGTGGCGGACATGAGCCATGGCGGCGACTGGGCGGCACTGTGGCCGCAACTGCTGGCGCTGACTCCGCAGTGCGCACGCAGCAAAACGCCGGATACGATGTAATCGAGGGCCTTGCGGCCCCCGTCCCCGTGGTGAAATCCCTTAATGCGCCGTGACCAGCAGGCAATCGCCCACCTGCTGCAACACCCCCGGCTCGGCCAGATACAACCAGTTGTCGCCATCGGCAACCGGCATCAGCGACCACACCAGACGACTGTCGACGACCAGGCGGCACAAAGGCTGCTGACCGAGCTCGGCGCGCGGTGCAATCAGGGTGGAAAGCAGGGTAAACAACTGCTGTTGACGGTAAGGGAGATTTGAAGAGCGCGTGCAGAGTGAACTACCATCGCTTTTAGCCATGGCTTTCTCCTTTTCAGAAAGTGGTGGTTAGCGGGCCGGACGGTGTTAGTGGCACCCCCGGCCCGCGCCTGTTGTGGCGCAAAACCACAACGCCCCCCACCATACCCAGACAGACCGACAGAAACAATGTGGCGGGAAACAGTTCGGAAAAAGCTGTCACAACTTGGGTAGAAGGGCCTGAAAAAGCTTCCTGTCGATCGGGCTGGTCAAACTCCCCCTGTAATTTCCCTTTGTTGACAGCGTCTTGGCGGTTGAAGGCTCGGGGCCGTCTGCCTCCTTCGCGCTGGCGCAAGGCGTCGGCCGACGGCCCCGAACCTTCTGCACGGGTGTTGCGTCCCCCGGTCCAACTTCCAAGAACTTGGAAGTTAGAAGATAAGTTGGAAGATAACTTGAAAGTTGGAAGATAAGTTGGAAGATACGCCCTGGTTTCTCACTGTGCCCGGTACCGGCTGGGTCTCGCGCTCACCGACCAGTGGATTGCCGCTGGCCGGCCCGGGTTGTGATGTTGCGTTCCCGCTAAGGCGCTAATGCCCGCCAGCGCCCCCTCCACTGGCGAACGGCGGCCGCGTCTGCCAGATCACGGCAATCAGACCGACAAACAAGATGGCAATGCCCCAGAAGACTTCACTGGTGGCCATCATGGCGCTCTGCTGATGGACGATGTTGCCGATATAACGCCATGCCGCCTCGCCGTGCAGGCCGAGACTGTCGAGCTGCTGCAGATAACTGTTGGCTTCGTTGCTGGTGGCGGTGATGTTTTCCCACTGCCGTACATCGTGCATCTGTGCGCGGTGGTCCCACAGCGTGATGACGATGGCGGTGCCGAAACTGCCCGACAGCGAACGGAAAAAGTTGGCCAGCCCCGACGCCGCCGCCATGCGCTGCGGCGCAATGCCGGAGAGGATGATCTGGTTGATCGGCACGAAGAAGCAGGCGGTGGCCACGCCCTGGATCAGCCGCGGCAGCATCAGGTCGCCCAGCGTGATGTCGAGGGTGAAGCGCGAGAACCACCAGGTGGTGAGGGCAAACACCACGAAGGCCAGGGTGGAGAACAGCCGCAGATCGACGCGGTTTAGATTGCGCCCGACCAGCGGCGAGCAGATCAGCGCCAGAATGCCGATCGGCGCGGTGGCCACCCCGGCCCAGGTGGCGGTGTAGCCGAACACGGTCTGCAGCCACAGCGGCAGCAGCACCGTCATGCCGAAAAAGCACATGAAACCGAGCGCCAGCGACAGCACGCCGAAACTGAAGTTGCGGTAGCTGAACAGCGTCAGATCGACCAGCGGGTGTTCGTCGCCCAGCTCCCAGATGATGAGGAAGGTCAGCGCCACCACCGCCACGATGCACAGCGTGATGATGACCGGCGAGTTGAACCAGTCGAGGTCGTTGCCGTTGTCCAGCATCAGCTGCAGGCTGCCGACGCCGGCCACCAGCAGCACCAGGCCGAGGGTGTCGAACGGCACCTTGACGGTGGGCGTCTCGTGTTTGTGCATCATCACCCAGGCGGTGGTGGCGGCGAAAATGCCGATCGGCATGTTGATGTAGAAGATCCACGGCCAGGTGAGGTTGTCGGTGATGTAGCCGCCGAGCAGCGGGCCGAAAATGGGCGCCACCACCACCGTCATCGACCACAGCGCCATGGCCATGCCGCGTTTTTGCGGCGGATAGTTGGCCAGCAGCAGGGTCTGCGACAGCGGCACCATCGGCCCGGAGACCAGCCCCTGCATGAAACGGAAGCAGACCAGCATGGGCAGGCTGTTGGCCAGACCGCACAACGCCGAGGTGAAGGTGAACAGCAGCACCGAGATGCAGAAGGTGCGCACCTCGCCGAAACGGCGCGCGATCCAGCCGGTCATCGGCACCACGATGGCGGCGGCCAGGCCGTAGGAGGTGATGACCCAGGTACCGTCGTTGGCGCTGGCGCCGAGGTTGCCGGCGATGGTTGGCACGGCGACGTTGGCGATGGAGGTGTCGAGCACTTCCATGAAGGTGGAGAAGGCCAGCGCCACGGTGAGCAGCACCAGCATGCCCGGCGTCAGATGCTCGCTGAGCGGGGTTCGAGCGGTCTGGCTCATGCACTTCTCCTGTGCGGGGCGCGGGTGCCGCGCTGTTTGTTGCGATAATTAACCGGGTGATAGTACATTTTTCAACTATTGTCTCGTTAAAAACGGCATGGTGAGCATGCCGTAGATTTAAATCATGCTGTCCAGATGATGATTGAGGCGGCTCAGCATGCTGGTGAGCTGGCGCTTTTCCTCCGGGGCGAAGATGGCGAAGATTTTTTCGATCTCGTCTTTCGACTGCGGCTGAATGGTCGCCAACAGCGCCAGACCCTCATCGCTCAGGCTGAGATTGACCCGACGCCGGTCGTCCGGATCGGTGCGTCGTACCACCAAGCCATGGTTGACCAACTCGTCGCAGATGCGCGTCATATTGGCGCGCCGCTCGCCGATCATCGCCGCCAGCTCGGACGGGTTGAGACTCTGCTTGTTGGCGCCGAGCAACATCATCATGCCGATATAGCCGCTGCTGCTCAGGCCATATGGCTCAAGGCGCTGCGACAGCAGTTGCAGCAGCTTGCCGATGCTCAGCCGCAGCAGGATGGCGATCTCTTTGTCGCCAAGCGGCTCGCCGCTGACCCGCTGATGCGCGCGCGCGGCGCTGTTGAGCGGGATGTCGGAGGGGAGGATGTTGGGATTGTTCATTATTAAATAGTACCGGAGGAAACTATTTTATTCAATTTTAGATTGGCGAATGAGGGGGGAAGGTGGGGGGTGTTGCTGCATTGGGGATGGCAATGTGTTGGGCGCTGAGCGTGTGGAGCGGCTGCGCCGTCGCCCCGGCCGCGCTGCGGCGGTGATTCCCGGCGCCAGGCTGATCGAGTTGTCGGGGATGGGGCATGTGCCGCCGTTGCAGGAGCCTGGGGGGAATGCTGCGGATTAAGTGACCGCCTCCCGACTAACCGGGCTTTCGGCTCACAACGAGGTAGTAGGTCGTGAGTATTTGTACTGCCCTGAAC
>Ga0371490_1000053_pt1 | contig 143740 bp, 112 predicted proteins | sample MB2SIPfraction_FD_207959 | JGI IMG/M metagenome (GOLD analysis project Ga0371490, IMG submission 207959) | Lab enriched peat soil microbial communities from McLean, Ithaca, NY, United States - MB28FN SIP fraction | ecosystem: Environmental > Terrestrial > Soil > Wetlands > Peat | place: USA... | reverse complement strand
GCATGCCGGAATAAAAAGTGGCCACCACCACTTCCGGCAAATTGATGGAGGGGAAGAGGTCCACCGGCATGCGCACCAGGCTGGTCACCCCGATCACCATCAAGGCCAAGCAACAGACGATGATGAAGTACGGGTTGCGGATTGAAAAACGTGGCATGAGTCTCCCCTCTAATCCGGGCTAGCGGGCCAAACCCGCCTTGGAGTTGTAGCGCTGACCTTCAGGTCAGCACGTGCCGACCTGAAGGTCGGCGCAGTCTCGTTCTCCAGCCCCAAAGGGGGCGCCCTAACCTAGCCCAGGCCAAAGGCCTGGGTCAAAAAGGTGATCTCTTCTCCACTTCCAAGCCCTGAAGGGGCGGGCTAGCAGATTCGTCAATCGCTCTACAAAGTGCATATTCATCTCGATCAGCCGGGCTGAACGGCGGGTTCCCTAGATCGCCCTTTCAGGGCTCGGCCTCGATAACTATTCGTTCACCCAGGCCGTTGGCCTGGGCTGTGATAGCCCGCCCCTTTGGGGCTTAGGAACTGCCTTCTGCCCACTGTCTACTACACACTGCCTTCTGCCTACTGCCCTTGTCCTCCGTGGTATTGCAGCATCTGGACGACTTTGGAACTCACCTGTTCGCCAGGCTTTAAACCGCTGCGGTCGCTGACGACCACCGCTTCGCCTTCCGCCAGGCCCGAGACAACTTCCGCGTAGGTGGAGGTTTGCAGGCCCATCATTATCGCCCGATCCTCGACCTTGCCTGTGGGGCTCACGACGTAAACCTTGGTTTGCTCCCCCTCGTGGCTCACCGCCTCCAGGGGCACCGACAAAACGTTGTCCTTGCCTTCCAGGGTCAGCGTGGTCTCGGCATACATTCCCGGCATCAAAAGCCGGTCAGGGTTGGGAACGTCGACCTCGGTGTGCATGGTGCGCGTGTCCTGCTGCACGTCCACGGAGAAGCGGGCTACTTTGCCCGGAAAAGAACGGTTTAGAGACGGGACCTGGACCTCGACGGGATCGCCGACTCGGATGTAGCGCACCGAGGACTCGGGGACCGGGATCACCAAACGAAACAAGTCATCCTGCGAGAGCCGGACGAGAGGCATGGCCTGGGTGCTGGAGCTCGTGCCTGCCTGCATCAGCGTTCCCTGGTTGGCGTAGCGCTGCGTGATGACGCCGGCGAACGGTGCTGTGATGCGCGAGTATGCGAACAGCGCTTGGTCGTGAACGAGCCTGGCGTTATTTACCAGGAGCTGGCTGCGCGCGGCATCGAGCGCTGACTCACCCGCATCCACCTGCGACGCTGCCGCCAGGTCTTTGCCCTGGGCGTCATCCACTTCCTGCTGGGCCACAAGCCCGGGCTGGCTTTCGAAGACGCCATTCAAGCGGGTATATTCGAGGTGGAGAGCCTTGTACTGCGCCTGATAACGCTGCAGTTGGTGCTCAGCGCGGGAAACTTCGTTGGTCGCGTTCTTGATGGCGGCTTGATCCTCTTGCATTTGCGCCTCGAGTTCCGGAATTTCCAGCGTTGCCAGCAATTGACCCGGTTGCACGTAGCTGCCATAATCGACGTACAACTTTTTGACAAAACCCGACTCTTTCGCGTAGACGTCGATTTCCTGAAAGGGCACGAGCTCGGACGAAAGCGTAATTTGCCGCTGCAGAGTTTTCCGAGTTACTTTCGTCACCCCAACGGTCACGGCCACCGGGGAGTCACTCTTGGCTCGAACCTTCCCGCAAGACGGAAGCAGCGCGATCAAAATGGCAGAGAGCCCGGCCGCAGTCGCAAGTAGAACCCTGCTGGTTGTTTGCGTATTCATCGTTTCCTCTGGTCTGCTCGATCACGAATGGAATCCGGGTTGAAGTCGAGCAAATCCTTGAGCCCCCGACTGAGTTCCTCAGGGGTAGCGCCCGGCTGTCTGGACAAGGCGATCAATCGCTGTTTCTTTTCCTCGATCGCGCGCGCCACGCGGGGGAGCGCGGGCACGAGATCCTGGGGGACAGTGATGATTCCGTGCCGGTCCCCGTGAATCAAATCCCCGGGTTGAATCGTCAGGTTGCCCACCTCCACCGGCCCGCCGTACTCGACCACGTGGATATAGGCCCGCGAGATGGCGAGGCGTCCAGCGAAAACCTGAAAGCCGCTGGTTTCGATTCCGGGCAATTCGCGCGCGGCGCCGTTAGTTATCGCTCCCACGCAACCCAGGGCCATCAAGATACTGGCGTGCACCTTGCCGAGAAACGCCCCGGTCCCGGGTGGGATATCAAGGTCTTGCATGACCACCACACGCGGAGCCGGCATTCCACGTATGTGCGTCCACCAGTCGATGCGTTCCTCGTAGCGGCTGCCCACGATCGGGGGATCTGCCGAACGAACTTTGCAAGTGGCTGCGTAGCCCACCATGGGAGGAAGGCTTTTGAAGAGACAGCGAAAGCCGGCGGTTGCAATCCCCTCGTTCCGCAAGCGGACGCCGAAACTTTCGATGGCGTCGGCAATAAGACACGTCTCGAAGGTTTTGAGTCGCTGGATCTGCTTTGCGGTCAATGAACTCTGCAAGTTTCCGCCTCCTCAATGGGAGTTTCACGTGCCAACGCCCGCGGTTGCATCACCTATAGGGTCTTAAGTTCTGCATTTGTCCTGGGCGACACCCCTCACCCCCACCCGCATAACGTGGGGCTCACTCCCCGCCCTGGCCGCTGAGGGGGTTCTAGGGCCGAACTCGGACGAGTGCGAGAATTTGAATGACGGAGGAGTTAGCCTAGGGTGGGTGGAGATCGGAAGTGGCGGATTTGAACGACGACGGAATTAGCGGGAGGAATGATTTCTTCTTGCGGGAAATAGATCGAAGAGGGTGAGGCCAGCGAATCCGCCGGAGCTGCTTGGAGCGTTTGGGCCTCAGCATTCACGCGCAGCTTGCAGATTTCCTGCCCCTCTGACTTGGCCATGTGACCAGCCTTCCAGAGGTGCCACGGCGCGGTGCACACCTGGAGGCAGGGCTTTCGCGTGGCAGTCGAAAGGACAACCACCCCAGCCAGCAAGCACAAGATGCTGACCGCCAAAAGTTGTCGAGAGCGCCGCAGGAATCGCGTCATGAATACGAGGAGAAATGCCAAAGGAGAATTCCCAGCCTCTATGATGCCATTAAACTCGTCGCCGGGCAACAGCGTTCGGGATCAGACTGCCTTGGATTAGAAACAAAATGAGCTCAAGAAGATGCCCACAAACGAGTTCCGGAAACGCGGCGATAGGACGGCACTTCGAGCCGTTCGATGGGTTTACGGGGGAGGAGGCAGTGCGGATCTGTTCGGTGGGGGCGGCGTTTTGGGCCCTAACGGGGGACGAACGCGGTAAAAAGATCGCGAATGACCAGGAAGAAACTGCCCCCGTTGGGGGGATATGAAAACAAGAAGCGACAAGATGACCGAGAAGTGGACGGGCCTATGACCAAAAATTCAAGATATTTCGTGATAATTGGCGATCATGGCTTTTTGCCGAGAATTCCAGTCACTCCAGTGTGGGCCTAAGCCCACACTGAAGTGAGAATGAAGAACCGCGTACTGCCATCATGACGGCCTGCCTACTTCATCTGCCCAAGGGTGGGAGCAGAGCCCGGCAGCGTGTAGCGCAGATTGAAGAACAGCATGTTGTCATTGGCATTCGCAGGCTGGCTGGTGGCAAAATTCACGTACCAGGGGTCGCGCACCAGGTAGGAATACTGGCCCATGAAATTGACCGCGCCCCACTTCGCATCCTTCCAGATGGTCTGGTTGAAGCCAAAAGTGGCCTCCTGAATGGCGCGATTCTGGGCGCTTGACGCCCCGGTGTACCCGTAGCCGAAGGGCGTCAGCTTTGTGGTCGTTACGGGCGGGGTACCGGAGGTGGTGGAAATGGGAACAATCGTAAAATTCCGCCCCGCGTAAATACCACCGTAATATGCATAGAGCATTGTGTTCCTGTGCGTGTACTCGAAACCACTAACGGTGGAGTCCGCATGGATCAGCGACAGGCTGCCATCGGCCTTGGCAATAAGGTCGGGAACTTGGCCGAAGATGTAGCGGCCGCCTCCGTCGCTGGCGAAATTATTGGTCAGCAGGCGGAAACCTTTGAACAGCTCGACGTTCAGGTTCGCGAAGCCGCCCCCCCCTTGTGCCGAGAAAGTGGCGGCAGGAGTGGTGGTCGTGGCGGGATTATAGACTTTGAAGTTGCGCTCCACTCCGCCGATCTCGAAGTGAAATCGCTTATTGGGATCGAATGCCAACTTGGCGATGATATCAGGAGCAACGTTCGGCGCGTTCAGCCCATTTTGGTTGTAATCCAACTCGCCCTGATAGGTCGTACTGGTGTTAAATGCCGGAGGAAGGGTAATCAGCGGCCCGCCTGAGGAACCTCCCGCGTACTGATCAGGATTGTCGAGAGCAATAGCGAAGGCTACCTGCTTGGAAGGATGGTAAACCACGCGCAATTCCGGGATGCGCCCCCAAACCAAGCCGGCCTGATAGTTCACGTCGATATCTTGCGAATAAAAGAGGTTGCTGGGCAGAGGCGAGATACCAGTGCGGCCCGGAGTGATCAAGCTCCAGGTTTGCCCACCCAGTACTTCCCAGTTCCCCCTGGCGATGTCGACCCAGTACAATCGGGAGCGCATGGTGTTGCTGTTGCTACTCACGGCGACGTTATTCGGATTGTTACCAAGGAAGTCCGCTTCCATGTAGCCCATCACATGCGCCCCTCTGACGTCCGCGTCCACGCGGAAGCCAATACGGGAGTTCTGCATGCTGAGGCGGAACTCGGTCAGGTTATTCTGATAGATGCTGCCGCCGTATGGTATGCTTCCGAAGCTTGTCCCGATGCTGCCACCGGCCGCGTGGGTACGAAATACACCCGTAAAATCCATAAATCCGACCGGAGTAATGGCGGCACTGCCGACGTGAAGCTGCAAGGGTGACGACTCCTCTCCCGCATCCTTCGCGGGAGCGGCTGTCCGTGCTGACAGAGTAACCGGGGCGAGAGGCGCCGAGGCATTCTCCTGCTTGGTCAGCCCCTTGGGAATCATCGGGGTGGTGGAAGCCACTTGGCCAAGGTTCGACGATTCGGGAGCTGCGGCTGGTTCCGCGACCGCAGGGGGATTGGCGGCTTGCTCCGCACCGGCAGCGGGCTTGGCGGTCCGTAGCGCCTGTTCCAAGAGCAGCTCCTGCTCCGCCAGAGCCTTCTGCAATTGTTCAATTTGCTTCTTTTGTAAGGCCATTTGCTGCTTCAGCGCGGCGATCGGGTCCTGGGATTCCGCAGCGGGCTTTGCAGCCGCCTCGGTGGAAGCCGGGGCTTGCTTATCCGAAGATGCGGTGTCGCTGCACAAATTGGGTAATGGCACTAGACTAACCAAAAGTGCAACCGTGCCCACAACCATGAATCGAATGATTCTGTGTTTCTGCATTATCTGGCTCCTTAATCGGACCATGGGATTGCCCGGGTGATTTCAGCACCACCGGTAAAAGACTCTCTAAATCGGTCCGGGACTCACAGGTATGCTGTAAGACGGCGATTACCGGATTGTTATCGCAGTGTGACAAGAAGGTTACATTGTCCCGGAAGGAATGGGTTCCGTGGCGTACATTTAGACCGCTTCCCTGCGACAGATTTCCTCCCGCTGCGGGGTGGCCAAGCCAGCCCGCAACTCCTGTGGCTGCTTTTTCACGCCCGCGCCGCGGGCCTTGCGGAACCCGCCCGCGGTGCGTGCCGCAATCAGGCGGATGCAATTTGAGTGCAAGGGTCAGTCTTCGGCTGCGGCGACGGCGGATTCGTTCTCGCGCTCTTCGCCCAGAGGCGGACGGGAGGGAGGGTCCGATGGCGTGGCGGCGGCCTGGACACGACGGCGCGCAAGGGCACTCTCCCCGGCGGTCCGCACCACATGCAAGAGCTCCGGCGCCGAGAGCGGGGGGACGATAAAGTCAAAGGCCCCGCGTTCAATGGCCTGGACGTAGAAGTTCACGTCCACCTGCGGGGCCACCACCATGACATTCACTGGGGCACAAGCCCTCCCCGCCAGGGTCAGGATGTCGGCCCAGTTTCCATCCGAGAGCTGGACATCCGTAAACACCAAATGCGGGGGGTGGTCAGACCATAGCGCCAGCGCCGCTTCTCCGCAGTTCCTGGCAGTGCGGATTTCCATCAACTGCTCTTCCAGCGCCAGCCGGAGCTCGTCCGACGGATCCGGCCGGGCCTGCACGAGCAGCACCTTGAGGTTTTTAGTCATGACCCCTCCCCATTCCCCACGCCGCGCGGCTTCGCGGGACAATTGGCCTCTCCAGCCGCCCGCGGTGCGGCGCGGGGCTACCTCGCCCCCGCTTAGCAGCATCGCTCCTGCCCATTAAGGGCAATCGAGGAAATTGTGAAGGGCCGATTAAGTGTGGGAGCGCGGGCTGCGACGTGATTCGCCCGCAATACGCTTGGCTTCCCGCAGGCCAATCCGAAAAAGCTGGGCGGGTTGTGCTAGTATTTTGGTGTGGCAGTCCACTCCACAACGGGAAGATACGGGCGTGCTTCCCCAGCCGCTGCGCCGGGACGCGCCAGTTCACATGTCCCCACACCGTCCTCTTCTGGCGCTTCGCATCTCGTAAGTGCGGATTCCCGTGCGCCCGCGCTCGGCAGCGGCGCCTTGGCGCTTGACCGGCGAGAACCCACGCGCCTCCCGATGGAGCCCGATGGGGTTGACTATCCTTTGGTCGCGATTGTGGGCCCCACCGCTTCCGGCAAGTCCGCGCTAGCCCTGGCGCTGGCGGAACGGTGGAACGGCGAGGTTGTGAACTACGACTCGGTGCAGTTATATCGGGGCTTTGACGTGGGTTCAGGAAAGCTCGGTGCGGCGGAGCGGCGCGGCATCGCGCATCACCTGCTGGATTGTCTGAGGCCGGGCCAGGTTTTTACAGCGGGGGACTACCGTCGCGAGGCGCTCGAAGTCCTGGCCGACCTGCGCCGGCGCGGCAAGCTGCCCATCTTGGCTGGTGGTACGGGGCTTTACCTGCGGGCGCTGTTGCTGGGGCTTTTCGAGGGGCCGGCGCGCTCCGAGCCCTTGCGAGAACGGTTGCGGGCGATGGCGGAGCGCCGCGGGCGGGAGTTCCTGCATCGTCTGCTGGCGCGCCTCGACGGGGCTGCGGCCATCCGTATCCAGCCTCGCGACATGCAGAAACTGATCCGCGCCCTCGAGGTCTGCATCCTGGCGCGGCAACCGCTCTCCGCGCTGCACGCCGGCGGGCGAGCTGGTCTGGAGGGTTTTCGGGTCCTCAAGATCGGCTTGAACCCACCTCGTGCCCAGCTTTACGACCGCATCAACCGGCGAGTGGAAAGCATGTTCGCGGCGGGCCTGATGGAAGAAACACAGGCCCTGCTCGGCCGCCCGGAGGTGGGACGCATCAAAGCCCTGGGCGCCCTAGGGTATCGGCAAGCGTGTGCCGCGCTGGAAGGGAAGATGGACCGAGCCGCCGCCCTACGCTCCACGCAAGCGGCGACGCGGCATTATGCCAAGCGTCAATTGACGTGGTTCCGGCGCGAGGCGGACATCACTTGGTTCGAAGGGTTTGGCGACGACCTGTACGTTCAACGCCGCGTTATCGAGACCCTGGCCCGGATGCCGGTCGCCGCGGCGGAAGCCTGATTTCCTGCGCCCGCGGTTTAGCCGGCGCCGCATTTTTGCATCAGGGGAAATCACGGTCCTGGCTAAGCAAAAGAGAGAGACAAATATGGAAAAGCAACCGCAGAACATTCAAGACGGGTTCTTGAATTCGGCCCGCAAGGAAAAGCTCCTGGTGACGGTTTATCTGTTGAGTGGGGTCAAACTGACCGGACGTATCCGCAGTTTTGACAAGTTCTCGCTCATCCTGGAAAGCAACCACCAGGAACAAATGGTCTTCAAGCACGCGATTGCCACCGTCGTGCTGCCCCGCGCGCTCGGCGCGCCGGGCGCGCCGGGTGCCCCCATAACTCCGGAGGGATAAAAGGATTCGACGCGCGGCGGCATCAGAAAGAGCTTTTCTGGCGGGCTGGGAATCCACCCGGCGCGAGGGCATGACGGCGAGCCTCGCGGAGGCGGACGATTCCCTGGGGGAACTGCGGGAACTCGCCACGAGCGCCGGCGCCCAAGTCGTGGGAATGCTGCTGCAGCGCTCTCCCGCGCCCGACCCGGCCACGCTGCTGGGGCGTGGCAAGGTGAACGAAGTGCGCGCCCAGGCGCGCGCCACGCGGGCTGATCTGGTGATGTTCGACCACGACTTGTCGCCCACGCAGCTCCGCAACCTGGAACACGCGCTGGACCTGAAAGTCATCGACCGCACACAGATCATCCTCGACATCTTCGCCCGGCGGGCGCGCAGCCGCGAAGGCCAACTGCAGGTGGAACTGGCACAGTTGAACTACCTGCTGCCCAGGCTCTCGGGACACGGCACCCTGCTCTCGCGCTTGGGCGGCGGCATCGGCACGCGCGGTCCGGGCGAGCAACAGCTCGAGTACGACCGGCGGCGCATCCGGAGCCGCATCCGCCATATCAAGGAAGGCATCGAGCGCGTCCGCGCGCAACGGGCGCTGCATCGCTCCCGTCGGCGTGACCAGAACTTTCGCACGGTGGCGCTGGTGGGGTACACCAACGCCGGGAAATCCACCCTTTTCAATGCCCTAACCTCGGCGGCAGTGGTCACGTCCCCGCGCCTGTTCGCCACGCTCGATCCCACGGTGCGGGCGCTGCCGTTGGCCTCGCACCTGCCCGTGCTGCTCTCCGATACCGTGGGCTTCATTCGTAAATTGCCGCCGCACCTGGTGGCGGCGTTCCGCGCCACCTTGGAAGAGCTCGCGGGCTCCAGCCTGCTGCTGCACGTCACGGACGCTTCCGACGCGCAGCGCGACGCGCAGGACGCGGCCGTCGAGGCGCTCCTGGAGGAACTGGGGGTGGCCGCCACGCCGCGGCTGCACGTCTGGAATAAGATAGACCTGTTGGAACCCGGGGAACAGCACAGGCTCGAAGCCGGGCCCCGCAGCGTCTGTGTCTCCGCCCAGACTGGAGAAGGTTTGGAGCTCTTGCGCCAACGAATTGACGAGGCTCTGGCTACGGATCCGGTCGTCGAGGCAGAGTTCGAGCTTTCGCCCGGCGACGGCGAGCACCTGGCGTTGCTGCACCGCGCCGGAACAGTGGTTTCCGCCCACTACCAGGAAGACCGCGTCGTCGTGCGGGCCAGGGTCCCCGCATCGGTGCGGGAAAAGCTGAAACCGTATGCGCCAGAAGCTCGCCGAGAACGCTAAGTCTTTACTAATGTGAGGGGAAAAAGGGTTGTGGAAATTGCTGTGGAAAAAGCCTTCGCTAATCGCCAGCCTCCCAAAGCGATGCTAGCCGCGATTCATGCGGGTGCGCCCAGGTTAGGCAGACATGGCGTCGTGTTTTCAATAAGTTGCAGCCTGCGAAAGCGTTAGCATGCGGAGCATTAGATCGGAAATTCGCTCGCCAGAAATCGTGATGCAGTAAGTGAGTTTTGCACATTCTTGAGGCACTTGGGGCGCGGCTGGCGCGTAGCCCCCGGCGCTTCAGCTTTCCGCATGAATGCGGCCTTTCTTGATTCTAGCCTCCACACGTAGTAGAAGCCTTATAGGGGTCTTCCGCTATCCAGGTGGCCTCGCATTCGTTAATAACCATAATTCAAGATAGTGACTCATTCTGACACACAGCAATCCCGTGTCTCGCAAATGACCCGGAAATCCGGTGCGGTTTGACAGGCGCGTGCGGGTAGTTTAGATTGGCGGTGGCAAGTTTCTGGCCGGGCTCTTTCGCCTCGCCCCCAGCCAAGGAGTGGAACGCCCCTATGCTTGATCTGAGTTTTGTCCGCGACAATTTGGAACTGGTGAAGCAGAAGATGCGCGAGCGCGGGCTAGCAGAGGCGTTGGGAGGGTTCGAGAACGCCGACCGCTTGCGGCGTGCCAATTTGAAGAGTCTCGAGGAACTAAGAGCGAATAAGAACAAAGCCACGGCGGAGATCGCCAACCTGAAAAGAACCAAGCGGGATGCCGAGGCTGACGCGCTCCGGCGGGAGTTGAGGGACATGGAATCTGGCATCCGTACCCTCGAAGAACACGTGAAAGATTCCGAGGGTCAGTTGCGGGACATGCTGCTCAATATCCCTAATGTCCCGCACGCGAGCGTGCCCGTGGGACGCGGCTCCGAAGACAACCAGGAAGTTCGCCGCTGGGGCCAGCCCCGCCAGTTCGATTTCGAGCCGCAAGCGCACTGGGATCTGGGCCCGGCGCTGGGCATTCTGGATTTCGAGCGCGCCACCAAGATCACCGGGGCGCGTTTCGCCTTGTACGCCGGGGCGGGCGCGCGGCTGGAGCGGGCGCTGGCCAATTTCATGCTGGACATGCACACGCGCGAGCACGGCTACACGGAAGTTCTTCCACCCTTCCTGGTGAATTCGGCCAGCCTTTTCGGCACGGGCCAGTTGCCCAAGTTCAAAGAGGACCTCTTCAAGATCGAGGGTACGGACTATTGGCTGATCCCCACAGCGGAAGTCCCGGTGACCAATCTCTACCGCGACGAGGTGCTGGAGGCCGCGAAACTGCCGGTCAAACATTGCGCCTGGACGGCCTGTTTCCGCAGCGAGGCCGGCTCCTACGGCAAAGATACGCGCGGCATCATCCGCCAGCACCAGTTCCAGAAGGTGGAACTGGTGAAGTTCACGCTCCCCGAGACTTCCTACGACGAGCTGGAATCGCTGACGCGCAACGCCGAGGAGATCCTGCAGCGCCTGGAGCTGCCCTACCGCGTGGTGGCGCTCTGCACAGGGGACCTGGGGTTCAGCTCCGCCAAGACCTACGACCTGGAAGTCTGGCTACCCGCGGCCCGCGAGTACAAGGAAATCTCCTCCTGCTCGAATTTTGAAGCCTTTCAAGCGCGCCGCGCCAACCTGCGCTTCCGGCGTGGCAAATCCGGTAAGACGGAATTGCTGCACACGCTGAACGGCAGCGGGCTGGCCGTGGGACGCACCTGGCTAGCGATCATCGAAAACTATCAGCAGGCCGACGGCTCGGTCATCCTCCCCACCGCCCTGCGTCCCTATATGGGCGGCCTGGAGCGCCTCGCCCCGCAAACCTGACACCTGAAATCAAAATACTCGTAGATTTTCGGCGGCGGGCGTGGGCTGCGCTCTGCGGCTATTTTCCCTGGTTGGGGGGCGCTGACTCCGGCATGTAAATGTGAAACTCGCCGGGCGGGTGGGTGTGCTCGAATTGTATCGTGGTGTGATGGATTCCGAATTCGCGGGCCAGGACTTCGCGAATCTGGTGGCAGATGGACTCGCTCTCGGAAGTGGGCATGTCCAGAATCTGAACGTGGCAGGAGAGGGCGTGGGAATTTGAGCCCAGGCTCCAGATGTGCACGTCGTGCACTTCACGAACCCCCTTGACGCTGAGCAGGGCGGCCGCCACGCGCTCCAGGCTCATGCCCTTGGGCAGACTCTCCAGCAGGATGTTGGCGGAGTCCCTGATGATGCCGACGGCCGTCCACAGAATCAATCCCGAAATCAGAAAGGTGAGGACCGGGTCAATCACGGTCCGCCCGGTCGCGCGGATCAGCCAACCGCCCACGATGATGGCCACGTTGGAAAGTGCATCACCCAGGTTGTGGATGAACACCGCGCGCAGGTTCAGGTCGCTCCGCTCCCCCGCCAAGCCCCAGGAGATTCCGCCGTTGACCAGGAGGGCGATGGCCCCGACGACCAGCATGGTGCCGGAAGCGACGGGTTCGGGCCGCACGATGCGCTCGTAGCCCTCGTAGCAGAGGTAGAGCGCCACGGCCACCAGGATCAAGGCATTCACGAAGGCAGCCAGGACTCCCGCCCGCTGATATCCAAAAGTTTTCTGCTCATCGGGAGGCTTGCGCTCGAAGTAGAGCGCAATCCAGGAAAGGACGAGAGTGGGAATGTCGGTAAGGTTGTGCCAGCCGTCGCTCACTAGCGCCAGGCTATGCGCGAGCGCACCGGCGACAAACTCCGTAGCAACCAGGCCAAGCGTCAGCACCAGCGCGATCTTGACAACCCAGGTCGCCGCCCGCAGATGATGATGGTGGTGTGAATGCACTCTAGTACCCGCGCCATTCTATGCCATCGATAAGGCACCAGGCAATGGCAGGAGCTGGGAGGCCACTGAAAAACCGGCAAAACTGTCATAATGAGAAGCCGCAGACCGTCCTGAGTGAAGCGAAGGAAGGATCTTCACATTTGTCTGATTGCACAAATGCAGAGATTCTTCGCTTCGCTCAGAATGACACCTGAACTGCGCCTTCCGGCAGCCTGCTGGGGGCGCAGAGGTTCGCGGGCGCGCGCTTAGACCAGCTTGGCAGTAAGGCTGATCTGAACTCCCGCCAGGGCTTTGGAGACCGGGCAACCCTGCTTGGCGTCGTCGGCGTACTTTGTGAAGGTCGCGGCGTCGATGCCAGGGATCTGCGCTTCAGTGCGGAGCTCAATGCGCGTAATGCCAAAGCCCTCACCCACCTTCTCCAAATGAACCTGGGCGGTCGTGTGAATCCGCGTGGGTGTAAAGCCCCCGCGGCCCAGTCCGGCCGAGAGGGCCATCGAGAAACAGCCGGCATGCGCCGCTCCAAGCAACTCCTCCGGGTTGGTGCCTGTACCGCTTTCGAATCTTGAGGCGAAGGAATAGGGGCCCTCGTAGGCGCCGCTGCCGAGCTTGACGGTCCCCTTACCTTGAAGAAGATTACCCTTCCATTCCGCTTCTGCCGTTCGTGTTGCCATTGTGATTCGCTCCTTTGAAGATATATTTGGGACGTAATCTGTCTCAGGAGAAGCCACGGCACGCGCGATCGTGCCCACACCGCCACCTCATCAGACGCTATCGTGGTATTCAGCCCTGAGGAATAAGTATAGCACTTTCCCTTTACCCCAGGAGGCGGTGGCCACTGGTTCAACCTGCCGACCTTAATGGAGAGCAGCCATTCCAGCGGCGGGCAGTAGGGTGCCCGCGACGAACCCCCTCACGGGGCCCCGCCCCGGCAGGAGAAAGCGCCGGCGGCGGTCCCCGCCCTCCAGGGGTCGAGCGTTGTAAGCTCAATTCACCCTCGGTCGCCGCGGCGATAGAGGGGCCGGGGAGATTCCGGGGTCGAGATGGAAACTGTTTCCTTGAAAACTCAGAGGTGAACAGTATTGCGGCTAGGGCACTAGCACAATCTTGCCGAACGCGCCTGGTTCCATCACCGCGCGCTGCGCTTCGGGCGCAGCGGACAGCGGAATCTCTCTTCCCACAACCGGGCGGAGCGTGCCATTCTCGAGCCCTGCCCCGAGTGCCGCATGAATGCTGATCAGTTGCTGCCGGCTCGCATTGAACAGGACCATGCCCAAAACCGCGGCATCACGCCGCATGATTTCGCGGGGATTGATCTCAAGCGAGCCGCGATTGCCAATGACGACCACTCGCCCGCCCGAGGCGAGGACGGTGAGGTCCTTGGCGAGATTCACGTTGGCCAGCATCTCCAGGACGATGTCCACGCCGCGCCCCTGGGTGAGCTTCAGGAGTTCGTCGAGGTAGCCCGGCGCACGATGGTCAAGCACGTGATGGGCGCCCTGCACCGCCACGAGTTCGCGCCCGCGGTCTGTCCCCGCCGTACCGATCACCATCAATCCCGCGGCGCGCACGAGTTGCACGCCCGCCACACCCACGCCGCCACTGGCGCCGTGAATCAGGACCGTCTCACCCGGCCGAGCGTGCGCAATCTGGAACAAGCCCCGGAAGGCCGTCGCGTAAGGAACATTTACAGCGGCCCCCTGCGCGAAAGTCACCGGAGGCGGGAGCGGATGCACTTGCGCAGCCTCGCAAAGCGCCTGCTCCGCATAAGCGCCGCTCAGCGTCCCGCCGACGTAGACCCGGTCACCCACGGCGAGCCCCTCGACGCCTGCTCCCACCGACTCCACCACACCCGCCGCGTCACTCCCCGGCGTGTAAGGGAGCGCGGGCTTGATTGCATAGGTTCCCGTTCGCATGTAAGCGTCAACCGGATTCACACCCGCCGCTTTCACGCGAACCACCACTTGCCCCGCGCCTGCCCGCAGGTCGGGCGCGTCTTCCAGCTTCATCACTTCCGGACCGCCGAACTCCCGCACACGTATGGTTTTCACCGCATATCTCCTTCTCCAGGGAGGATGAGCCTAACCCTTCAGCCCCGCCTTCTGCGCGGCCACCCGAGCCACTGCTGACCAATCGTATTCTCCCATTCCCTGCGCAACCCCGCTCAGAAGATTATCGTGAATCAGACTAGCGAGGGGCATGGGAGCTGCCGCCTCGTCGGCTGTCGCAAGCACCAGCCGGACGTCTTTCAATCCCAGCCGCAGCTTGAAACCCGCGGGCTCATAGCGCTGCTCCACCACCATCTTCCCATAGTTCTCATAGAGGGGCGATTGAAAGAGTGAGCCGTTCAGGATCTCGAGAAAGTTCGCGGTGTTGACGCCGGATTTCCGCAACAGGGCAAAGGCTTCTCCCAGCGTCTCGAGCATGGATACGATCAGGAAATTGCCCGCAAGTTTGACGGTGTGGGCGGCGGGCGCTTCGGGGCCTATGACGAAGAGTTTCCGGCCGATCGCCTCCAGCTCCGGGCGGCATCGCTCCACCGCTTCCGACGGGCCGGCCGCGACCACCACCAAGCGCGCTGCCTGGGCGGCGTCCGGTCGCCCGAAGACCGGCGCGGCCACGAAGCTTTGGCCCTTCTGCCGATGCGCTTCGGCCAGGCGCCGCGAAAGATCGGTGCTGATTGTACTGTGGGAAATGTGGACACCGCCCGTGGGCAGGCCCTGCAAAATACCGTCCCCACCGAACACGACCTCTTCCGTAGCGTGGTCGTCTGCCAACATGGTTGCCACGACACCGGCTGTGCAGGCGGCTGCCGGAGTGTTGACCAGCGTGGCGCCGTCACCCGTCAGGGCCTGCGCACGACTGCGAGTGCGATTGTAAACCTGGAGCGCATGCCCCGCCCGCAGGAGATTGCGCGCCATCGGCTCTCCCATGCCGCCCAAACCGATAAACCCGATTTCCATAAGGTTCCCTCCAATTGGCTGTTCCCCTCAATGTACCACCAATGCGATCACGACAAGCGTGGGTTCGCGCGAGTGAACGGTCTCATCGGCGAGACACGGGCGCTCCCAGGCGCAGTCTTCCCGCGTGCGCGGGAATGACCAGAGTTTCGAAAGGGATCCCACTCAAATCGACGCCGGCACTCGCGCGGGTACCTTGTGAGCCGTATTTGGGGTAAAATACTGGGTTGAGAATCGTGTAGCAGAAAAACAGGCGCGAGCGAGGCGACCAGGATGCAGGAGTCATTGGATAAGCCAGCGCCGGCCAACTGCCCGTCCAGAAGGACGTTCGGCAGCCGGTACGCGGTACTCGCGACCTTGACTTGGGTTGTACTGTTTGCCGTGACGGCCGCGCTCCGCACGCCAGCCCAGGAGAAGACCTCACCGGCCGCGCCGGCGCCCCCGGGGGGGAGTCCTGCGCAGCAAGAGGAAAACCTACCCACTGCGAGTAAGGGCCTCAATGTTCGAGTTGAGGTCGTCAACGTCCCCGTAACGGTGCTCAACAAGCGTGGGATGCGGGTCATTGATCTGACCAAAGACGATTTCCAGGTGTTTGAAGACGGTGTGGCCCAGAACATCCGGTACTTCAACCGGGAAACCCAACAGCCGTTGCGCATTGGATTGATTCTCGACACCAGCAACAGTTCGCGCCGCCAGCTGCCGTTTGAACAGGACGCCGCCAGTGCGTTCGCCTACACAATGCTCCGCTCCGGCAACAGCAAGAACCAGATTTTCCTACAAACCTTCGACGCCACAAGTTCCATTAATCAGGATTTTACGAGTGATCCGGATCTTCTAAATGAAAAGGTTCAAGAACTGAAGTCCGGCGGTGGCAAAGCCCTTTACGACGCCATTTACTTCGCCTGCCGTGAAAAAATGCTCAAGGCCGGCCGGCCTGAGGAGACCCGGCGAATCCTGGTGATCATAGCCGATGGCGCCGACGTGCAGAGCCAGCACTCCCTGGACGAAGCGATGTCCATGGCTCGCAAAGCAGAGACGATGATCTACACCATCGGCAATGCCGCCTATGGGTACTCGAATCCGGGAGATAAAGTGCTTGAGCAGCTCGCTCGGGAGACCGGCGGCGCATCGTACTTCCCGCTGCGAGTGGCACCGGGCACCGACATGGGGACGGGCTATCTCTCGCACGGGCAGATTGGTGAGACTTCCCAAAACAAGGGGTTGGGCGCGGAAACGGGAGCATATTCAGCCGAGCGCCTGGTGCGCCTGGCCGACTCGCTGGATGCCATCAGTCACGAGCTGAGTGAACAGTACGAGATCGGCTACACCCCGGCACGCAGCGCCCTGGACGGCACTTATCGCTCCATCAAAGTCGTCGCCTCGCGACGCGGCTTGACCCTGCGCTGGAAACCCGGGTACTTTGCCGCCTCAGAGTGATGGCCAAGCCGCCCCTGCCCGCGGGCGCGGCTCTAATTCTCTGTGAGCCGCCTGCTCTTTTGTCTTCTTTCCCCGGCGCGTACCTTTCGTCATAGGGCTTTTTCGTTGACCAGCTCGCTAACGGGTCGATGGCGTCTTGTACCGCTGAGCTTTAGCTCAGCAGCTGCCGACCTAAAGGTCGGCGCTACCGCGTTTTTCATCAACGTGGCAGGCCTGCCTGGAATCGAGACCAAACTGGAGATGGAGGATGGCATGATCAACGCCCTCGACCTGCTGCCGGCACTTCGCAACGCGCGGGTCATTGACCTGAGCCAAATGCTGGAAGAACACCTGCCGCATTTCCCCACCCACGCCAAGTTCTTCCATAACCTTTGGGGCTCCTATTGGCATGGCGGCAACTCCTTGAGTTATCAACTGGTGATGCACGAACACAATGGGACACACGTCGACGCTCCCGCCCACTTCGTCAGCGATGCGCAGCCGGAAGCCCACGTCACAATCGAGAGGGTGCCGGTCGCGCGGCTGCTAGGCCGAGGTGTGCGCGTCAACTGCCAAGGGATGAAGGCGGGCGAATGTGTCTCGAGAGGCCGGATTGCAGGGTGGGAGACTCAACACGGCGCCCTGGAGGCAGACGACATTGTGCTTTTTGATTTCGGCTGGTCGGTAAACTGGGGGCTGCGGCCGGACGCTCAACGTTACGTGGAGGACTGGCCCGGCGTCAGCATGGACGCCGCCGAGTATCTCCTTTCGAAACAGATCGCCGCGATCGGCGTCGACACGCTCTCGCCGGACCCACCCGAGGCGCTTCGCACCCAACCCATACACCCCGTGGTGCTCGAAAAGCAGGTGCTGATCATTGAGAACCTCTGCAATCTTGACCTGCTGCCGGATTTCTTTATCTTCCTTGCGTTGCCACTTAAGATCCGGGCCGGGTCCGGCTCGCCCATCCGCGCCGTGGCACTCGTTTAGGTCCGGAGTGCGATTACTCCCCTCACGCTAAGTTGCTTTCATGGAGATACCGCTGCCGAGGAGAGGCAGCAGGTTAGGGCTGTCCATGACCCCTTCACGTTGGAGCGGCTATACGCGCGCCACTGCCGGCCGGCGCAGGAGCAGGGTCAATCCCGCGCCGGCAAGATATCCCAGACTGAGCACTCCGAAGGCTTCAAGGAAATTGCCCGAACGATGATTCAGGAATCCGACAAGGAGTGGGCCGAAGTATCCTCCCAGATTGCCCAGGGCATTTATCATGCCCATGGCCGATCCGGAAACCGACCGCGGCAGAGTTTCCGTAGGGATTGCCCAAAACGGTCCGTGCGTGCCATAGGAGCCAGCACCAACCAGGGAGATTGCCACGAAAGCCAGGATCGGGGCGCGACCGCTCAGAAGTATGCAAGCCATCATCCAGACACCGCCCCAGGCAGCCGCGAAGGCCACGTGGCCACGCCGCTCGTGCCGCTTGTCGGAATGGCGCGAATTGATGACCATGCCGATAGCGGTCATGATGTAGGGAACCGCAAAAAGGACTCCCACCAGCAGGTTGCTCATCTTCTTGGCATTTTCAAGCGCCGAGGGAAGCCAAAAGAGATAACCGTAATTCCCAGTGTTCAGTAAGAAGTAAATACCAACCATCATTAAGACCTGCGGCCTGAGTAGGGCTCGCCAGACGGGATCGGGGTTTCCCGGCTCGAGCTCCTGGTGCTCCTCCCGGAGGGTGGTTTCGAGATAATCGCGCTCATCCGTTGAAATCCAGCGGGCTTGGCGCGGATGGTCATTAATAAATGCCCACCAGACCACCAGCCACAAAAAGGGCAAGGCGCCCTCGGCAATCAGCAACACTCGCCAATTCCATCGGCCCAGAATCCATCCCGAAAGCGGAGATGACACGACCACCGAGACCGGGAGACAGAGCATCCAGTAGGCGTTAGCTCGGGCGCGTTCCGGCCGCGGGAACCACTGGGAGAGCAGCACCAGCACGGCAGGCCAGACTCCGCCCTCCGCAACTCCCAGCAGAAGGCGCATGACCCAGAACTGCCGGCCCGTCTCGACAAAGCCGCAGCCCACGGAACAAAGGCCCCAAAGGACCAGCAGAATACTGACGAACCGCTTGGCGCTCCAGTGATGCGCCAGGTAGCCTCCCGGGATTTGCAGAAGCACGTATCCCCAGAAGAAAACGCCCGCCGCGGCGCCTGCTTGCGTGGGGTCCATGTGGAGTTCACGGCTCATGGAGGGAAGCGCCAGCGAGATATTGGTCCGGTCGATAAACGCAATGGTGTACATGATGAACGCGACAGGAATGATATGCGTCCAGCGTTGGGCAGGCATCGGCTTGAGGGGCGATGTCAACTCTGCGACCTTCGAGGTGGCAGGATACCAACAACCGTGGAGTTTACGCAATGTGCGGTGAGCCAATTCCCCGCCGGGAGCTCTCGCGAACTCGCGAACATCATTATCGACCGGGGTGCGATCGAGGATGCAATATCAGTGGTGATTCATCGGCGTTCGGGCCGCTTCCCAAGCCAGCATGGCTTTTTTCCGGGCTGCGCCCCAGTGGTAATCCCCGACTACCCCCACTTTGCGAATGACGCGATGGCAGGGGATGAGGAAGGCGATGGGGTTCTGTCCGACGGCGCCGCCCACGGCACGCGCTGCTCGCGCTCTGCCGAGGGACGAAGCAAGATCCTCGTAGCACGTCACCGCACCCAGGGGGATCTTAAGGAGGGCTTCCCACACCCTGATCTGGAAGTTGGTGCCCCGCAGGACGAGGGTGAGGGGCCGATCTCCATTTCCCCTTGGGCCGCCGAAAATGCGGCTGACATAGGGTTGGGTAAGCCGCGAGTTCATTTCCATGCGGGCCTCCGGCCATCGCCTATGGAAATCGCGCAAGGTTGCCGCGCGGCCACCCTTGCCGATGAAACCCAAACCGCAGATGCCCTTCTCGGTCACCGCGAGGAGGCACTCTCCAAACGGACTCGGATGGAACCCGTAGCTGATGTCCAGCCCGGCGCCCTTGGCTTTGAACTCGCCCGGCGTCATGGCCTCAATATTGACGAACAAGTCGTGGAGCCGCCCGGGGCTTGAAAGGCCCGCGTCGTAGGTGGCATCGAGAACGCTGTGTGATTGGTCAAGAAGTTTCTTGGCATATTCCAGGGTCAGGAATTGCACGAACCGCTTCGGACTGATGCCGGCCCAGCGCCGGAACAGGCGCTGGAAGTGAAACTCGCTTAGGTGCACACTTTCCGCGACCTCGCGCAGTTCGGGTTGGCGACGGTAGTTTTCTTCCAGGAAGAATATGGCTCTTTCGATTCGGGAGTAGTCCTCGGTCCTCGGTTGCATGGTTTTTCACTCCTGCCTTCAACTCTGTTCCATCTTGAATGTAGATCGAAGGTCGAGCAACCCGAATCTTGCTATTCTGGATTTAAGCGCGGCTCATTTCTGCCCAATCCCCATGATCTGTTCCTCATCACGCGTCGGAAGCCCTTCCGTGTCAGGAGCTGTCGCCGGGGGCCGAGGACGATGGAAGAGAATCAACGCCACCGCCGCCACGATGGTGCCTGTGGCCAACAGCACGCGCGCGGAGAGCGCCTCTCCCGCAAACGCCCAACCTATCAACACGGCCACGATCGGATTAACGTACGCGTAGGTCGAGACACGTGCTGTCGAGACCACACCCAGCAGCCAGATGTATGCCGTGAAACCCACCAGGGAGCCAAACACGATCAGGTACCCGAGTCCTGCGGCGGAACGGAGGGTCACGGCTTGACAGTGCAGTTGCTTCCCCTCTCCCGTCAATAAACCCAGCACGATGAGCATCGCGCCTCCGGCCAGCATCTCCATGGCCGCCGCCAGGAAGGGCGAGGGCGGAAGCTTCGCACCGCGTGAGTAGAGCGACCCCACCGACCAGGAAAGCGCGCTTAACATCAGCACACCCGCGCCGGCGAGGTCCACGCGCGAGCTTCCCCAAAGCTTTGCCGGGCCGAGCAGGATGCCCAACCCCGCCAATCCGATCCCCAGGCCTGTCGCGACACGACCCGTCAGCCGCGCGCCGCCCTTGCGCAGACTGTCGAGCAGGACCATCCAGATGGGAATGGTCGCAAGCAGGATTGCCGCCAGGCCGGAAGGAACACGCTGCTCCGCCCAGACCAAACAGCCATTTCCACCCAGTAATAAAAGACCGCCCACGCTCGTTGCGGCGAGCCAGTTCTGGCGCGAGGGGCGCGGTACGCTCCGCAATCGCATGTACCCGTAAAGGACCGAACCCGCTACCAGAAACCGCGCGCCCGCCATCAGAAAGGGAGGGATGGTCTGAATGGCGAACTTTATCGCCAGGTAGGTGGATCCCCAGATGATGTAGATCGCCGCAAACGCCAACACCACCTTGAGGCGCGACGGATGGCCGGCTTTCAGGTGGTTAGCCACCCTGCCCTCCTCCACTGCGGGACCGCCGGCATTTATGGTGTTTGGAATTCTGTTACGCATGGATTCTTTCAAATATTATTCCACATTTCACGGACCTGCCGAGGAACAATCTTGACTATCGTGGAACCACCAGGGGTATGATGTTCCTTAAAGCATGAGCCGATTCGCCACGACGATACAGACCCTCCGTTCTCCACAAACCCTCGCATTCTTCCTTATGTTGGGAGTGTTTTCACCTCAGGCTCCCGGTGTGTTGACGATGGACCTGAAGCCGCAAACGCTCGAAGCCTTTGGCCGATATGTGCAAACCACCGAGGCGCGTATCGCGGGAGAATTGGATCGCCCGGGAGCATTTCTCTACCTCGAAGGGTTACCGGAACCCCAGCGTTCGGGAGCGATTGCGGACATCCGCAAGGGCGAAATCTACATGGAGCAACTTCACACGCGGGATACCTCCGGCGCGCCGATTGAGGCCCCGGGCGGGTTGATTCACCATTGGGTCGGCGCAGTCTTCATCCCGGGAGCAACCCTGCGCGAGGTGTTGGATTTTGTCCAGGATTACGACCATCATCAGGACACCTACCAGCCCGAGGTCGTCCGCTCGCGTCTGCTCAACCATGACGGCAACCACTACCAGGTCTATTATCGGTTAAGAAAGAAGAAGGTCATTACGGTTACCCTTAATACCGAGCATGATGTGCAGTATTTCCCCGTGGACGCGACCCATTGCCGCAGCCGTTCCGTGGCGACTCGGATTGCAGAGGTTGCCAATGCCGACCAGCCCGGCGAGTATGAAAAGCCCATCGGGCACGACGGCGGTTTCCTGTGGCGGATGAACTCCTACTGGCGATTCGAGGAAAAGGACCAGGGCGTCTACGTCGAGGTCGAGTCCATCTCGCTGACGCGTGACATCCCGACCGGCCTAGGCTGGCTGATCAGACCGTTTGTGACCAGTATTCCGCGGGAATCCTTGCTCATGACGCTCGGCTCAACGCGCTCGGGCCTGGCAGCCCGCCTTCACGCCACAGCAAAATAATCGGCTCGCCCTGGGCGGCAGGCCCGGGGCCAATTGCGCGCCACTGCCTTCGTTCTTAGAAAGCTACAGAGGCAGTGTGACCGGCCGTTTCTCCCGGACGGAGATATCCGACGCGAAACAAATCTCGTGAGTCAGGGCGGCATCTTCCAGATTGGCGTGGGACTCCCGGTCGTTCAGGATGCAATCCACGAAGTGCCGGACTTCATCCTTGAAGGGATGGTGGGTGACATCGCCACTGTCCGGCAGGATGGTCGGAATTGCAGCCCAGCCCTTTTGGCCGGTCCAGCGCTTGGAGAAAACCTGATTGTTGCGAATCGTCCCCTGGTCGCCGAAAAGCTCCACATTGAAAATGTAGGGTTGGACGCACTCGACGGACGACGCAACCTTGCCGATCGTGCCGTCTTCGAATTTCACCAGCGTCACGCTGTTCGGCTCGTACTCATAGTGCAGTGGATTTTCCCGGCTGACGTTGGCGTACGCGCAAACTTCGACCGCTCGCTTGCCGACAAACCACCGCAGGCCGTCCACAGCGTGACATCCGCCGGTTAGAAGGCTGCTTCCCCCAATCTCTTTCTTAATGTTCCAGGCATACTGTGCATACGACGGGCCGAGGCCGTGAAGGTAATCGACCTCGGCGAGAAAGAGGTTTCCGACGACGCCATCCGCCAGAAAGGTCTTAATCATTTCGAACAAGGGATTCCAGCGCAGCACAAAACTGACCACGGTCTTGACCTGGGCAGCGCGCACCGCAGCCCGGAGTTCATTGAGACCGGCCAGGTCCAGTGCGACGGGCTTCTCCAGGACCAGGTGTTTCCCCGCTTTAGCCGCAGCCACGCCCTGGGGGACATGCAAATGGTGGGGCGTGCAGATGACTACGATCTGGATGGAGCCATCCGCCAGCATTTCTTCCAGCCGGTCATAGGGCCGGCAATGAGGGGCGCCGCAAGCTTCCGCCTTCGCCTGGGCTCGTGCTCTTTCCCGGCTCACCAGTCCCCGAACTTCCGTGTGCGGGTTCGCATCAAAGGCTCGAATGTATTCGCCCGAGACCCAACCGGTTCCGATAATGCCCACACCCATTTTTGCCAACGGCTCCTCCCGTCTCGCCTGCGGATTTCTACAGACTGCGAAGGGACGATTCTACTGCAAAAAGGGGGAAGGCCGGAATCAGAAGTGAGGCGGCGAAAAGAGATAGGAACGTGGATCCCCGCAGAGGAGCGGCCACTTTTGCTTCAAAATGAGGACTGCGGACTGAGCACTTATCGTCGCACTTTCACGCCCCCGTGCGGGTCAAATAAAAATGCACCGCAGGCGTGATGATCAGGGAAAGAACCATGGAAATCAAAATGCCCCCGATCACGGCGATGGCGAGCGGTTGCAGCATCTGCGCACCCGCTCCCAACGCCAGCGCCAGGGGTAGCATGCCGGCTACGGACGCGAGCGCGGTCATGACGATAGGCCGGAGGCGGCGGCGGCCGGCCTGCACCATGGCTTCTTCCGCGGAGAATCCCACGGCACGAAACTTTTGATCCGCATCGAGGAGAAGAATGCCATTCTTGGCCACGATGCCGAGCACCATGATGAGGCCCATGAAGGATGAAATGTTAAACGTAGTCCCCGTAACCAGTAGCGCCATAAAAACCCCCGACGTGGAAAGAATCGCGGATGAGAGGATTGCCACGGGAGCGCTGAATGTGCCGAATTCGAAAAGCAGCACCAGAAATACCAGGACCAGAGCCAGCAGGAGAACGATCAGCAGATCATGAAATGACTGCTGCTGTTCGCGGTAAGTTCCGCCGTAGGCGACGCGAATGGAAGGCGGCAGTTTCAGGTCGTCCACAGCCTTCATCACGGCCGCGACTCCCGTGCCCAAGTCCACGCCCTCCAGACGTGCGGTGACGGCGACGTCGCGCTGCAAGTTCTCGCGGCGAATTTCCGTCTGCCCGGGCAATTCCGTAACCATCGCCAGCGAGCCGAGTGTGGCGGTCTGACCCGTGGAACTGACCAGCAGCGTATTGTTCATGGCGTCGAGAGAGGTGCGGTTCGCGGCGGGAAACCGCACGCGCAGTGTCCGCGCCTGGCCGTTTACGACCACGGGTGTGGGAGCGGGTTCGCCCTCCATGATGGCGGAGGCGTCAAGTTCCACCTCCTCGGTGGTGAACCCGGAACGCGCCGCAGTTTGGGGATTCACTTGGAAGACCAGTGCCGGACCACTCATGGCGTTTTCGACGCCGTCCAGGATATCCACCACCGGTTTCTTCCCTTTGATCTGGACTTTGCTGATGGCCTCCGCAACCCCCGGCGCCAACTGGTTGAGCAGGTTGCCATCCGGGGAAAACAACTTGATCTGAATCGGCTCAGGGGCGCCGGTTAGATCGCTAATCATGTCCTGCAAAAGCTGGGTGAATTCGACGTCGACTTGCGGCTCTTCCTTCGTGACCTTCGCCCGGATTTCGCTGATGATTTCATCGATGTCGCGGTGGCGGTCTTCCTTGAGCTTGACCGAGATGTCGCCGGTGTTAGCCTCCGTCACTGTCGCCAGCCCGAGCTGCATCCCGGTGCGCCGCGAAGTGCTTTCCACTTCCGGAACCGCCCGGCAGATCCTCTCCAAATGCGAGACCACGCGGTCGGTTTCCTGGAGAGAACTGCCTGGAGGCATCACGTAGTCAAGGATGAACCCGCCTTCATCCATGGCCGGCAGAAGATCCGTTCCCAGGTTGCGGTAACAAACGTAGGAAGCGATGATGAGCGCCAAGCATATTACCGCCAGCCACCGGGGGTGCTCCAGCGCTCGCCGCAACCAGCGTTCGTAGAAGCGGATGACCTTGCCGAAGAATCCCGTCATGGAAGCATCTTCCGCGGCCATCAGGCGGCGCATTTCCTGCGCGTCGTCCGTCATAGGCGTTTCACGGTCCTTCGCTGGCTCCCCTTCCTGCTCAGGCGCGGGTTCGTTTCCAGGCTTTCTGCGCACAAAGTACAGCGCCAGGTTAGGCGTCCAGACCAGCGCCAGTCCGAGAGAGGTTAAAAGCGAGACGGACATCGTCACCGCGAGAGCGCGGAAAAAAGTGCCGGTGACACCCGTGATTGATATGAGGGGCAGAAAAACCACGACCGGCGTAATGGTGGATCCCACGAGCGGGACGGTGATTTCCTTAAGCGCGTTGTGAATGGACTCCACACGGCCTTCGCCGGCGTCTCGATGCAGGACGATGTTTTCCACCACGACGATCGCATCGTCAATGACCAGCCCCACCGCCGCTGCCAATCCCCCCAGCGTCATCAGATTGAAACTTTCACCGAGCGCCTTGAGGGCGACGAAGGTCACGAGCAGGGTAATGGGGATCACCGAGCCTGCCACCAGGGACGTGCCCCAATCCCGCAGAAAAATAACCATGATGAGGGAAGCCAGAACCAGGCCAATCAGGATGGCGTCGCGCACGCTGTGGATGGATTGAGTGACGATGTTCGATTGATCGTAAAAGAGGCGGAGATGTGCGCCGTGAGGCAGCGTTGCTTGGATCTGCGCAACTTCGTCGTGCACCTCTTGCGCCACCGCCACTGTATTGCTCTCCGGCTGACGGCTGATGCTGAGCAGCAGGGCAGGCTTGGTGTCGGCAGTCACGATGGTGTATACCGGCATCACCGATGGGCTTACCGTTGCCACTTCCTGAATACGGACGGGCACGCCGTCTTTCGTCGACTTCACCACGATGTTCCCGATTTCTTCCGGCGTGTGGACCTGCGCGCTGATCAGTCCCAAGTAGAGTTGGTGATTGCGTTCGAGGAGGCCGGGAGAATCGATCAGGTTCGTACGCCGGACGGCATCGAGAATATCGGTTACGGTCACGTGGGTCGCGAGCAACTTCGCGGGGTTCGGGCTGATTTGGAATTCCGGCTCTTCCCCTCCCTGCACGATGACCGTGGAGACGCCATCCAACCGGTTGAGGCGTGGCTTGATCTCATAGGTCGCCATGTCCCAGAGGTCCGTCTGCGGCGTCGTCTCCGAAGTAAGGCTGTAGCCAATAATGGGAAAACTCGCAAACGTCAGGCGATGCGTTTCGATGCGCACCGTAGGCGGTAACGAGCTCTGGACAATCGCCACGGCAGAGTTGACCCGCTGGAGGGTCTTGAACATATCCACGTGCCAATTGAAGTACAGATCAATTTCGGCGGAACCGCGGCTGGTAATGGATTGAACCGTCTCCAACCCCTCCACGCTGTTGATGGCTTCCTCCAGCGGGCGGGTGATGGCCACCATCATCTGGTCAATGGGCATGACGCCGTTATCAGCGCCGATCATCACACGCGGGAAATTGGTGGAGGGAAACACCGCCACAGGGATGGTGGACGCCAGATAGGCGCCTGCGAACGCCAGCGTGAGAACGAGAAAGATAATTGATTTCGAGTGGCGTACGAACCAGTATGGTGAATCCGATTTCAAGAGCCCGCTCCGACTGTTTTTGTGTTACTCCTTATTCCCGCTCCCCGCTTCACCCTTCACGCCGCCCTTGCTCTCCTCTGCGCCCTTTTCCGGTTCGGGGACCGCGGGCGCTTCAATCTGCACCTTGGTCTTCTCCAGGACGTCCGGGTCTTCCTTGGAAAGGTCGTAAGCTCCCACGGTCACTACGCGTTCGCCCGCCTGGAGCCCTTCCGTAACTTGGGCATCGTCGCCATCGCGGATGCCGAGTTTCACGCTTTTTGGGTGCGGCTTATTCTGCGCGTCAACTACCATCACGGAAGTGCCGCCGTCCGGGGCAGTCAGCACCGCCACGGCGGGTATCACCACGGCCCTAGGCACGGTCTCCGCGATGATCGTAAGTCGCACGCTGCCTCCCGGCCGGATGCGTTCGTGAGGATTGGCAGCCTGCACCCAAACCTCTACCGTGGTGCTGCCCGGATCCAAAGCAGGGCTGACCATGGTCACCTTGCCGGGAACGTCGTCCGCAATTCCCGGCACCGAGATGCTGGCGGTATCACCCACCTTGAGCGCCGCCGCTTGCTGCTGGTCGATGTGAGCACGGGCCACCACCTGCGAAAGATCCATCACGGTAATCAGGGGGGAACCCGCCGCGGGCATCTCTCCGGGGTAGAGCGGCCGGTCGGTCACGACGCCGGCGATGGGGCTGCGCACCTCGGCAAAGCTCAATTGCGCCTCCGCGCCCAAATACTTGCCGCGTGCAGAGGTCAGTTGGCCCTCGGCGGATTTCAATTCCTGCTCTTTGCCGAGCTTCTGCAAGGATTCCAAGTGCCGGCGTGCGAGGTCATATTGATTGCGGGCCTGGACGTAAGCGAGGTTGGCATCATCCACGTTTTTCCGTGCCGTGGCGCCTTGCTTGAACAGATTCTGCTGGCTCTCATAAACCTTCTGCGCCACCTCCGCTGTCTCCTGGGCAGCCTTGGTGTCGAGTTCGGCCTTTTGAATCTCCTCCGGCAGCGATTGCTTGGTGACGGTTTCATACGCTGCCTGGGCCTGTTCATAGGCCCCCTTGTTATCGGTCATAGCGGCGACAAGGTCCTGATCCTCGAGCTGCGCTAGCAACTCACCGGCGTGAACGTGGCTTCCGCGCTCCACAAAAAACTTGCGCACCGGCGCGCTGATCTTCGGCGCCAGAGCAGCTTGGCGGAGAGGATAGATCACCGCATCTGTGGAGATCTTGCGCTCGATCTTTGCGCTCTGCGCCGCCGCCACCTGGACGGTGACGGTGGGCGCCACCTCCAGACCTGCCTTTTTCGAACATCCCGTCCCCAGGACAAGAGTCAACAACAAGAGACCGGGAATAACGCTGGAGTCCCGCGGCCGCCGGGCCCAGAACATTCTCCGCGGCTTCCATAAGCATCTGCCCAGCCGGGTTATTGAGTGGTCTGCCATGCCCTTATCCCCAATCACGGTCAGAAGGATCCCGTCAGCGTTTGCAATTGCGCCAGCGCCAGCCGAAAACGCGCCTGTGCATCATCATAAGCGTTGCGGGCCTGCAAAAGCGTGTTTTGCGCATCAACGACTTCCAGCGCCGAGGCCTGCCCGGCCTGATACCTCAGAATCGTCAATTGCAGCTCTTCGCTCGCCAGATCGGCGGTTTCGCGCAAGGTACCCACTGTCGACTTGGCGGTCTGGGCTTCGTTGTAAAAAGCATACAACTCGCTGATCGTCTGCCGCTGGGCCAAGGTTAACTCCACGCGCGCCTGCTGGCGGTGATACTCCGCTTGGCGCAGCTTGCTGCGCAGCGCGCCCCAGTCCCATACGGGCAGATTCAGGGTTATAGTAGCAAAATATCCGAGGTTGGGAACCGGTCCCTTTTCAGGATAAGCGCTCACCCGGCTGCGGAGAGCGAAGGCGTTGGCTTCGATACCATAATCAAGATCGGTGGTGACGGAGGGAAGCAGCGCGGAGCGCGCGGCGGAAACGCCGAGGCTCGACTCTCGCACCGCCTCCATGGCCACGCGCAGGTCCGGGTTCTCGTTTGCGGCCATGGCCCGCGCCTCCGAGAAAGACGGCAGGCTCTGCCCCTGGTCAAGGTCGTCGACCACTGAGAAGTTTTCGGTGAGAGTCGGAAAGAGCAGGACCGCAAGCGTCAAGCGGTCATTTTCCATCTGCAACTGGGTATCCCGCAACGCCGCCTGCTGCTGGTTGAACTGGATCTGGGCCTTGATAACGTCACTGTGCGCGGCCTCACCCTGGTGTTCCTGGTCATTCGTCATCGCCAGAAAGCGCTCCGACTGTTTCAGGCTCTCCTGCGCGGTCGCGTATTTTCTCTGTGACACGACCAGGGCGTAATAGTCTTTGGTGACGGTGACCTTCAACCCCCGGCGCGCGATTTCGGCCTTGGCTCGAGCCATCGCCTCCAGGGCCGCGCCCCTTCGGTCCCCTACCCTGGTCAGCGTGTTTAGCGAGAATTCCTGATGTACCATGCCCCACTGGCGGTAAACGTGGACGCCATCATTGGTGACGTACCTCCCTGTGGGAATCACGCCGTTGCCCTGCGTGAGGAGGGCGGACGTTAGCAGACCCACCGAGGGAAGCCCCGCCGCGCGCGCTTGCACGTGGTCTTCCTGGGCACTCTTGGCATCAGTGACTGCCGAGGAGTATTGCGCGTCGTTTTTCTCTGCGCGGTCGAGAGCGTCCTGCAGCGTGATGGTGAGGTGTGGGGAAGCTTGGCCCGGCTCGACGGGCTGCGCGAGTTGCAAACCACTGTCACCCGTGCCAGGGGCATCTGCGTTTTGTGCCGCCACAGGCGCGGGCAGCGCCAACGCGCTCAGCAGGGCCCCCAGCCCCGCGAGCACTGCAAAACTCTCCAGCCGTCGAACCTCGCGGCCCCATTGATTTGGCCTCGGCATGGCGACCCCCCACTTCCGGGTCTTGTTATATTTTCCCACCCACATATGCTTCCTCCCATGCTTCTATTCAATTGAGTCTCCAAGGTCGCGAAAGGAGACGATGTTACGCTGGATTACACTGCGCGAGCTTTGTGTTACTGAACCGCGATCCCTCCGAAGTCATACCAGCCGTCGGGATCGAGACCCTCGTTCGCAAGCTTGATCGCCGGCTGCCCGGTGCGCGGGTCCAGGAGCGCCACGCGCAGGCGGTAGCTCCCCGGCTTCAAACTTTCCGGAATATACACCGTGCCGTCGAACACCGCATCGCCGGGCAGCCACTTGCGGATGTCCACCGGCAACTTGATTTCCGCGCTGCTGTTGGCGGAACGCAGTTCCAGGGCCAGCTCGTACTGACGGTAAACCGGCGCCACTCCCGCGTTGAGCCACCACATGTGCAGCGGCTGCATGGTGCCGGCCTCGACCGCTTTCGGATACTCCAGCCGCCGCAGGATGAAACGATAGCCCATCTTCTTCTGAAAATCGTCGAAGGCCTTCTTCCACTCCGGCGGGATTGCCGACGACTTGATGTTCACCGACGACACGTGCCAGCGCAGCGCCTGGGCCAGTATGTAATTGAGGTCCCACCCCAGCTGCTTCCAGTATCCCGGAACCCAACAACTCTCCAGCGACACCGGACTGCGCAACCCGATGTCTTGAATTCCGGCGCGTACAACTTGTTGCGGATAAATGTCCAACATCTCCGCCATAAAATACGGATCGTCGGAGGAAAGCCGCATATCACCCCAACAGTCCAGCCGCCAGCCTGCGCCCTGCCGGGTCGCGTACGCCAGGGCTTTCTCCTCGTCGAAGTTCATCAGCAGCGGCGTGCGCTGGAACGCTTCCAGCCAGATATCCACCAGTTTCTTCTGCACCTCGAAAGCCGGCATGTACGGACTCCAGCCCTCGCCCCAGTAACCTACGGAGGAAATATCCACGCTGTCCAAATCCGGATGCCCGTCGTAGCGCTCTCCCGCCGCAGCCACCACCGCGCCCCAATACTTCAGGTACAATGGGTCCGCAAAGTCCGGTTGCCAGATTTCCCCGTCCTTGTCCGTCGACTGGTTCGCCCGCCGCGCCCCCGACTTCTGATACCACTCCGGCAGCGGATGCTTCTCATCGTACGGCATCAGCCGGATCGCCAGCGTCTGGTGGTGCGCGTGCGCCTCCCGCAAGGCTTCGTCCAGGATCTCCCAGCGCACCTTTCCCTGTTGCGGCTCGAGCGTCTCCCAGAACCAGCGGCAATAGGAGATCGTGGAGGCGGGGAAATCCACCGCGCCCGTCGCTGGCGCCAACTTTCCAACCGGACCTTCCTCCGACCATCCCAGCCCCGGGTTGATGGCGTCCCCATTGAAGCGCTGGAAGGTTTGAATCCCCATCCCCGGGTTCACCAGCACCGCGTCAATCTCCTTCGGTCGGACGACCACCTTGCCACTCTGGGCAGTCGCAGCGGCAGCGACGGCTAAAAGGCTGAGCAAGGGCAAAACAAATCTTCGCAACATGTCACTATTGTCTCCCTTGTAAGGGCTTTGACCTTAGGCATTTTACTCTTGACGATAGAAGCTGCAAGCAGAGATCGACGCGGACCCGCTCCTGGTTGCAGGGGTACGGCTTGCCGTAGGCTTGTCCAAATTACGCTCGCTGCGGTTGACGGCAACCCGCGGCTCTGCCGCCTGCTGTTGTGAAAACAGCTCTGCTCCTCGGCTGAGGAGGGGGGTTAGTGAATGGTAGAGTGTAGGCGTTAAAACAAGGAGGCGACGACACAGATCCCAGCCCCGAAAGGGGCGACATCACCTGGCCGAGGGCGCAAGCCCTGGGGAAAGGCCCCTCACCCCGCCGACGGGAAGCACTGCTTCCCCGGCACCCCTCTCCCGCGCGGGCGGGAGAGGGGACGGGGGAGTGGCGACGTAAAGTCGCCGCTACATGTTTTTCATCAACCTGCTAGATTTCATGCCCGGTCTTGACTATTATCTTCTCCTTCATCGTGGCTTCAGATCGTCAGTGGGCGCGTGGCCCTCGCGCCCGCTGAGGACAAAAAGGGGGTCAAGGAGTTCTGACATGAAACGATTGCTATTGCTTCTATGCAGCGGATTCTTACTAGTTGCACAAGCGGCGGCTCAGGCGCCTGCGGGGAATGGCTGGATCTCACTATTCAACGGCAAGGACCTGAGCGGCTGGAAAAACAATGGGCAGGAGAAGTGGGTCGCGGAGGACGGCGCCATTCTGGGCGAGAGCACCGTGGGCCATTACGGCTACCTCACCACGGAAAAGACCTACAGCGATTTCGTGCTGCGCTTGAAGTTCAAGTGCGAAACCGACGGCAACAGCGGGGTGTTCACGCGCTCGAGAATTACCGGTGATTCGCCCGATACGGGGCCGGATATTGAGGGTATGCAGGTGGAAGTTGATCCCACCCGGCACACAGGCGGAATTTACGAAAGCGGCGGTCGAGGCTGGGTGGCGCTGCCCCCACCCGCCGGCGAAAAGGCCATCAAGGCGCGGGAGTGGAACGATCTCGAAATCGCTGTGGAAGGCCGCCATTACGTCACGCGCTTGAACGGAGTGCAGTGTGCGGACTTCCAGGATCCGGCACCCAGGTTCACGAATGGCGTCATCGGTTTGCAGCTTCACACGGGCGGCGGAGTGAAAATCCGTTTCAAGGATATTTATCTCTTGCCGCTTTCAGTGAACCCCACGCTTGCCGGTTTGAAATAGGGACGGGCTGTCATCCTCAGCGCAGCGAAGGATCTGCACGGGTTTTCAGAAACAATGACAAATGCAGATCCTTCGTCCCGAAAGAACCGGGACTCAGGATGACAATGTCAGAGAACCGGGACTCGGGATGACATTGCCGGCGAGGGTGAATCGAATTGACTTATGCGTTGAGTTTCCACAGAGCCCGCATCTTGAGCGCGGGCCGGAGAGATTCTTGATTCTCAGCTTTCAACCGGATTAAAGGAGGATTCGAAATGATCGATCAAAGCAAGAGCAAGCTTGGCCGAAGGGAATTCCTGGGGGCCGCGGCGGCAGCGAGCTTTATGATCGTGAAGCCGCAACTGGTGCGCGGGACAGCGGCGAATTCCCAGGTTCGCTTCGGAATTCTCGGCTGTGGCGGCCGCGGCACGGCGGTGGGTTCGGGCTTCGTGCAGGACGCCGGGGCGCGGGTCACGGCCCTCGCGGATCTGTTCGGCGACCAACTCGATGCCGGGCGCAAGCACTTCGACGAAATCCAGCAGGCGAAGGGCTACGCGGCCATCGACTCCGCACAACTCTACAAAGGCCCCAACGCCTACAAGGAAATTGTCGCTTCCAAGGAAGTGGACTTCATTCTCATCACCACGCCGCCTTACTTCCATCCCCACCACCTGGAAACTGTGGTCGATGCCGGCAAGCACGTCTATTGCGAAAAGCCCGTGGCCATCGATGTTCCAGGAGCGCATCACGTCGTCGAGATCGGTCGAAAGGCCCAGGGCAAGCTGAGTCTCGCCGTGGGGTTTCAGATTCGCGTGGCGCCGCCCATGGTTGAACTGACCCGCCGCATCCACGATGGCGCGCTCGGGAAAATCGCCTGCGGCCTCGCCTATTACTATTGCGGCCACATCGACCGGCCCGAATGGCCCAGCGCCTCGGCCGAAGAGAAGCGGCTGCGCAACTGGGTTTGGGACATCAAACTCTCGGGCGACATCATCGTGGAGCAGAACATCCACGTCATCGACATGTGCAACTGGATGCTCGGCGGGCACCCGGAAAAAGCCGTGGGTGCGCACGGACGCAAGGCGCGCACGGATGCCGGTGATTGCTCGGACAACTTCAACGTGGTCTTCACCTATCCCGGCGATGTGCAGATCAGCTTCGGCTCGACCCAATTCGACGACCCGAACTTCGACGCTTGTGTACAGCTTTTCGGGACCGACGGGGTTTCTGAGTCGCACTACGATTCGCGCGTCAATATCGTCGGCAAGAACAAGTGGGACGCGGGGTTGGGCGGCGCCAAAGAAGGCGAGCAATTCTCCGCGGCGGGAACGTTTAAAGGCTCGCTCGATCAGGCCGACTCCGAAAAACAGAAGGGCTTCGTCGCCAGCATAGCCGGCGGCCAGTTCCAGAACCAGGCCGCGCAGGGCGCGGAATCAGCTATGAGCGCGATGCTGGGCCGCACGGCGGCCTACACGGGCAAGCTGGTCACCTGGGAGGAACTGCAAAGGTCGAAGGAAGTGCTGGATCCCAAAATAGACATTACGAAGTTCGCGTAACAGGCGTCAGGTTCTGGGACCAGGTGCCTGGGGGCTAGGGACTGGCGAGGACATCCAGAACCCAGCCCCCAGAACCCCGGAACCTGACACCTCACACCTTGTCTTTGAGGAGGTCATCATGAAGCAACATTCTTCGCGTCGAGATTTCCTGAAGATTTCCGTGGGCGCCGCGTGCGCCGCCCCACTGGCTTCGTTGGGCTCGGCCCCCGCCACCCTGGCCGGTGCACCCTCTGCCGCGGTTCCTGCCGCCGGGCGCATCAAGAAGGCCGTGCAAATCTACATGCTCCCGAAAAAGTTGAGCTATGCCGACCGCTTCAAAATGGCCCGGGATGTGGGCTTTGAAGCCGTGGAAGGCCAAACCGTCACGGACCCGAAAGAGGCCGAGGAGATCAAAAAGGCCGCGGAGCAGGCCAAGATCCGTATTCATTCCGTGATGAATATGGCGCACTGGGATAATCCCCTTTCCTCCAGCGACCCCGCGGTGGTGCAGAAGTCGCTGGACGGCATGAAGACTTCGCTCCACAACGCCAAGCTCTGGGGCGGGGATGCTGTGCTGCTGGTCCCGGCAGTCGTCAATGCCGAGACCACTTACCAGGACGCCTGGACGCGCTCCCAGAAGCAAATCCGCACCCTCATCCCGCTGGCGGAACAATTAAAGGTCGTCATCGCCATTGAAGAAGTGTGGAACAAGTTTCTGCTCAGCCCGCTCGAAATGCCGAAGTACGTGGACGAGTTCAATAGCCCCTGGGTTAAGTCCTACTTTGATGTGGGTAACGTGGTGTTCTACGGTTATCCGCAGGATTGGATTCACACCTTGGGCAAGCGCATCGCCAAGGTCCACCTGAAAGACTTTAAGATGGGCAAAGGCTGGAGCCCGGTCACTGCGGAGTTCGTTAACCTCGGCGACGGTGATATCGATTGGGCCGCCGTACGCAAAGCGTTCGCGGACGTCGGCTACACGGGCTACGCCACGACCGAGCTGGAAGCCGGCGACGAGGCCTATCTGCGCGACTTGAGCAAGCGCATCGATAAGCTGGTATTGGGGCTTTGAGGGTATCTCCCGCAGTGGCTGGCGCAGGCTCGGTGTGCAAGTCCGCGGCTTAGCCGGGGAAGCCCCCGGGCTGTCCAAATTCGCCAACCATTCGAACGCTGAGCGCGGCTCTGCCGGAGTCCCCTACGCGCAAGGAAAGACCGCGGACCTAAAGAAGAGGTCCGTGCTTTCCTTCTCACGTCGCCCCATGGAAATTACTTTTCGTGATGGACATTAACAAGCTGGACAGCCCCTTTACTCATGGGTTTGAGCACCATCCTGCCCTGGTCGTTGAAAAGGAGCGCGGCAAAGGGAATCAGCATCCCTTTGCCATTCCCTTTGTCGTCGACCTCGAGCTGGATGAAGGTGTAGGGGTAGTCGGGATGCGGGGTGAGTATTTCTCCTTCTGTTGAGACGGTCGGCGCCTTGCCGATGATTTGCAACCTCCGGCCGGATCCCTCCGTTTTCGACTGGACGATCACCAGCGGCGCGGCCGCTGCGTTCCCCGTTACGAACAAACCCTTCTTGACTTTGGCGAGCGCCTTCTGTAAGGCGCCCTCGCCTTGTTGGGCGAAGATTTGTGCCAGGTTCTGGATCTCCTCCTCCGTGGAAAACTCCTGTATAGCCACCGTCAAATCGTCGCCATTCGCGCCAGTCGCGGCGAAGCGCTCCTGAATAGCCCTTTCTGCTTTCTTGTTCGCCACGCTTTTGCCTGGGCCACCAAGCAAATAAAGGATACAGATCACTGCCGAAATTAGTCGCTTCCTCATGGATCCCTCAGTCGCGCCGAATCTTCGCCATTGCGCAGTGATAACACTCCCGCCGTGCACTGCAATATCATCGTTTCTTGTTTTAGTGGTAAGGATTTTTGAAGGCAAGGCTTTTCACTTTTGCCCTTTGCCTTTTGGTTTTCTATTGTGGCTCTGCCGCGCTGCACTACCTGCCTGTCAGTTTGCTCCTGGGTGCCCCCCTCACTCGTCCCGCCCCGGCTGGCGAAAACGCCGGCGGCGGGCCACCCTCTCCCCCAAGGGGGCGAGGGTTATAAATCTGAATTACCTCCCCTCTCGATCGCTGCCTACTTTTGCGGTTTCAGGTAAATCACGCCCAGGGGTGGCAAGGTCAGTTCCACGTGGTAGGGCTGGCTCTGCCAGGCGTAGGGGAGGGCTGGGCGGCCCGGGGCATTGGTTACGCCACTGCCGCCGAATCGCACGTCATCGGTATTCAGAATCTCGTGGTAGAAGCACATCTCCGGCACCCCTACCCGATAATTCTGGCGCGGCACAGGCGTGAAGTTGCACACCACCACCAAATGGTCTCCCGGCGTTTTCCCTTTGCGCTGGAAAGCGATCACGGAATTGTCGGCATCGTGAAAATCGATCCACTCGAATCCCGCGTATTCGAAATCGATTTGGTGGAGTGCCGGCTCGGCGCGGTAAAGGCGGTTGAGTTCGGCGACCAGTTCCTGCAACTTGCGGTGGGGCTCGTACTCAAGCAGGTTCCAGTCCAGGCTCTTGGCGGCGTCCCATTCGTTCCACTGTCCCAGTTCTCCACCCATGAAAAGCATCTTCTTCCCCGGATGCGCGTACATAAAAGCATACAGGGAGCGCAGGTTCGCAAACTGCTGCCAGTAATCGCCCGGCATTTTCGCGAGCAAGGAGCGTTTGCCGTGCACCACTTCGTCGTGCGAAAGCACCAGGACGAAGTTTTCGGTGAACGCGTAGAGCAAGCAGAAGGTCAGGTGATTCTGCTCGTACTTGCGGAAGACCGGGTTCTTGGAGAAATAGAGCAACATGTCGTGCATCCAGCCCATATTCCACTTCAGGCTGAAGCCCAGCCCGCCGACGTAGGTGGGCCGCGAAACCATGGGCCACGCGGTCGATTCCTCGGCGATGGTCAGGATGCCGGGATGCTGCTGGTGGGACAGTTCGTTGAAGCGTTTAACGAAGTCAATCGCGTCCAGGTTCTCGTTCCCCCCGAAGGCGTTCGGCACCCATTCCCCGGTCTTGCGCGAGTAGTTCAAATAGAGCATGGAGGCCACCGCGTCCACGCGCAGGCCGTCGGCGTGGTATTTCTCCAGCCAGAAGAGCGCGCTCGTCCAGAGAAAGTCCTTCACCTCCGTGCGGCCGTAATTGAAAATGCGCGTGCCCCAGTCCGGGTGCTCGCGCAAGCGCGGATCCTCGTGCTCGTAAAGGTGCGTGCCATCGAAGAACGCCAGCCCATGGGCGTCAGAAGGGAAATGCGCCGGCACCCAGTCCAGGATCACGCCGATCCCATGCTGGTGCAGGTAATCAACAAAGTACATGAAATCTTCCGGCGTGCCGAAGCGGCTGGTGGGGGCGAAATAGCCGGTGGTCTGGTAGCCCCACGATTCATCCAGCGGATGCTCCATCACCGGCATCAGCTCCACGTGGGTGTAGCCTAGCTTCTGGACGTAGTCCGCCAGTTGTTGGGCTAATTCACGATAATTCAAGATATCGCGATTCTCGTCCCCCTCCCTGCGCCACGAACCCAAATGGACTTCGTAAATCGCCAGCGGCGCGTCCAGGCCCTGATGAGCCCTGCGCTCCGCCATCCATGCCTGGTCGTGCCAGGTGTAGCGGTCGATGTCGTAAACTATCGAGGCGGTCTTGGGCCGCACTTCCATGTAGAAGCCGTAAGGATCGGTCTTCAGGCCCAGGTAGTTGTGGTAGCGCCCCTTGATTTCGAACTTGTAAATCTCGCCTTCGCGCAACCCGGGAATGAAGACTTCCCACACACCCGTAGCCCCGCGCACGCGCAAGGGGTGACGCCGACCGTCCCAATAATTGAAGTTGCCCACCACACTGACGCGCTGGGCATTCGGCGCCCACACTGCAAACGCCACGCCGCGCACGCCGGCGATTTCCGTCAGATGTGCACCTAGCTTCTGGTAGGCGTTGTAGTGCTTGCCCTCCCGCAGCAAGTGGAGATCGAAGTCGGAAAGCACGGGTGGGAATCGGTAGGGATCGTCGAACTCGTACTGGCCACCGTAATCCGTCCGCAAACGATAGGGGAACATGGCTTGCTCGCCGGGGAACACCGCTTCGAAAAACCCCGCCGCGTGAACTCGCTGCAGCGGCACTACGTCTCCCTCGCCTGGCCCGCGGACCACCCAGGCTTGGTCCGCGCGCGGCAGGAAAGCGCGCACCGCCACGGCTGGCTTGCCTTCCACCTCAACCAAATGCATCCCGAGGACGTGGAAGGGGTCGGCATGCACGGCCCGCAGGATGAGATCTATCTCCTCCGGCGAGGCTGTAGTCTTAGCCAGAAGTTTGAGCCGGGTTGCCATGTGCCCATTGTACATGAGGAAAGCCGGCGTCTGCCCGAAGTTAATAAGCAGGGTTCCGTCAAAGTCCGCTGGGCTTCGAAAAGACCCCTCATCTGCCCTCCTCCGTCGGGCACCTTCTCCCTCGGAAAGAGGGTGGACCGCAATCGGCGCTTTCATTAGCCGGGGCGGGAACTGGGCCCCACGTTTTGCGGGTGGGATGAGGGATCTCTCCGCCGGTGATATGTGCCGAGGAATCTAAGGAGGGCAGGGGCAGTGGCGGGTTGAGTTGAGGTGCCGGCCGACTGCCCCTGTTGCTTGCTGGTGAGCTCTAGTGTCTCCCGTGCGAACCTCCAGAGGACGAGCTGTGGCTTCCACCACCGCCGCCACCTCGGGGCGCGGAGGAACCACCACCGCCGCCGCCCGAAGGCGCAGAGTGAGTATAGCCGCCATTGCCTTTAGGCGCGGAGTAAGTGCGGCCGCCGCCGTACGACTGTGGTGCACGCTGACGCATGATAGGCCGGCTCAATTGAAGAGGGGGCCGCGATCCACCGTAAGGCGAACCCGTGGGGCGCGAAGCATATCGATTCCATCCCCCGGATTCCGAGCGTGGCGCTGGGGCGTTCCACCCGCTTGACCCGCTGGCGCGCGATTCGAAGGAGCGCGGCGCCGCCGTGGTGTTCTGGGCAGCTCCCGCCCGTCCGGTATTGGGGATAGGTTGCGTGCTGAAACGTTGCCATCCACCCGAGTTCCCTTGCGGCGCGCGAGCGGTTGCCCGCACACCCTGCGGGGCTGGAGTGTTCCTCTGCCCCCCTGCGGAGCCTGGCAGGTTCACAGCGGCAGGCGAACGGCCGGCCTGATTGCCACTGCCGAAGCGCGCCCAGCCAGACGCCGGGGCCGCGCTGGTTGCGCCACCTGCTCGCTGTCCGCTCATCTGGCTTCCGCTCGTGGGACCACGCTGCACCATCCCGCGGGCCTGGCTGGCTCCCGCGGCGAAGTTGGGATTGCGCCCTAACGGTGTCGCGCCGCTCCTGGAGAAGAAATGCTCATTACTAGCTGTTGCCGATCGATTGCTCGATAAGTTCCCAGCGCGGTTACCCAGATTGCCCTGAGTGTGCGCCACGGGCAGACCGCCTCGCATCACGCTCGCGCTGCGCAGCATGCTTTCGCTTACCGGCGTGGAGCGCGACATGTGGCCACTTGCAAAGGCTTGTGAGGAGACACTCCTAAGAGCGCCCCGCACCCGCGCATTGGTGGCCATGGTTTCCAGGTTCGAGCCGAAGCGCGGCCCTCCCGGGCGGACGAAGCCTGCGCCGTGGATGTCGTTAAAGTTCATCGCGCTAAAGCTGTGGCCCGCTCCGAACCACGGATGGAAAATGTCACGCGGACCCAGCGCCAGCCAGCCAATCGAGCCAAAACCGAAACCGATGCCTACTCCGAAACCCCGGCCACCAAAGCCGAAGAACGAGACGTAAGCCGGCGCCCAAATGCCACCACCGAATCCCCTGGCCGGCCACCATGCCCAACGGCCTCCGTACATGAACCAACGACCGTAGTGATAGGGCGCCCAACCCCAAGGCTCGTAGGAAATCCAGGTATATCCCCAGTAGGGCTCCCAACCCCAATAGCCGGCGCTGTAGGGCACCCAACCGGCATCCACCTGGGGCGTCCAGCACCAACCGTAGTCCGGCACCTGCTCCCACTGGCCGTTCGCATCGAGATCGCTGGATCCTGTGTACTGAGGTTCGGTGTGTTGCCAAGCTTGCGCACTCTTGATCTGCCGGTCGCGGTCGAAGCTCCACTTGTCGAAATCATCTCCGGCCGGGGCCGGGTCAATCTTATACTCCGGGTTGTCCGCACCGTGAATTTGGATGATTTGGCCGGCCTCAACCTTGGTGCTGCCTTGATTGGTCAGGACTTCCGCTTCGCCCTTGCGCACGATCAGCAACGTTTCGCTGGGGGAATTTACCTGAATGCGATAAAGTCCTGCTGACAGGGGATGTACACCCATGTTCGGCGTATCAATCTCCGCATCCGCTTGTGTGCCATCAAAAACCGTGAAATCCACTAAGCCCGAGGCCAACTGGATTTGAATCTTGTTCTGCTCCAGGTCGGCCACCTTGGCTTCCGTGCGTTGGTCGAGCCGCATGATGTCGGCAAAGTCAAGCTGGACTTCTGCCCGTGACCGATCCGCCGTCGCCACCTTGTCACCAGGCACAAGGGGAGTGTTCACCGTGGCAGGCGTCCGTTCTCCAGCATCACCGCGCACGGTTGAAACGTCGCCGTAAACCACACTGATACGCCCCACCGCCGTCTGTGCTTGGGGCTGTGCCTGCGGCTGTGGCTCGTCGTCAGCCCAGCCGCTGGACGTGACAAGAAGTCCCATCGAGAGAATTACTGCTGCGATCAGGAAGAGTCGGTTTTTCATGGCCCACCTCGGTCAACGTGCTTCGTCGAGCTTCCTACTAGTTTCCGCTTACTATAGGGCACGAACCTTGCCAAACTGAGAAATCCTTAAGGCTGCCGATCTCCTTAGAAAACATAGACTTAGAACACGTTAGTCATCTTGGCGTAGAAGAATGCGGGGCTGGCTCCTGCCCAAAACCAGCCGTTCGGTGGCTGATTTCGGCCAGGAGTGAAAGGGCATGTCATTATGAGGGAGGGATTTAGGGACGCCACGGGGAGCCCAACGACCCTGTGCGAACCTCGGCTAGGATCTTGCGTCGGCCGGAAAGCTGAACCTTCCGGCTAGCGCGGACGAAGTTGTCCGAAACACGTGCGCCCCGGAAAGGCGCAGCCTTTCCGACAGCAGGCAGCGGAGCCGCAGAGTGCCACCCGCCGGAGCGAGCGTAATTTGGACAAGCCGGGTTTTGCGACGCCCACGACTTTGACGGAACCCGGCATCGGGGTTGCCTTTTTAACGTAAATGTCATTTACTTATAGTGCAGGAGAATACCGGGCGCACTGGCCCAGCCCTTGGCGCCCCCCGCGCGCTGGCGCGATTAACAAGTTGATGAACTCTGACGGACGGCGTAGCGGCGGTTTTATATCGCCAGAACGGCAATGGAATCAATCCGGCGGGGGCGAAGTAGTCGCCGCTAAAGGTTTTTTAGCACGTGCCAGAGGAGACTGTTATGCCGGGACTTGACCTCAGACATTACCTGGACCGTTTTCCCGAGATCTGCAAACAGAAGTTTGGGCGCACCTACGCCTTGCGCACCCTTGAGAAGAAATTCGAGCCGCTCTGCACAGGCAACCGATGGCTGGCAGCGAAGGATGTTCTGAACATATTCGATCCCACCGCCACGCCCTTCGGGCGCTACTGGACCAAGCCCAATGAAAAGGAGCTCGATCAGGTTCTGAAGAAGGCGCGCTTGGTACTAGGTCCCGCCCCTGCCGACGCGCGCGACCTGGTAAGGAGGGGCCTGGAAGTGCTGCACAGCATTGGGATTGTTTCACTCGTGCTGCGCTTCGTGCATCCCGACCGCTTCGGCATCTTCTCGACGCCCATCATGAACCTGCTGCAGGTTCATCGCCCGCGCACGATCGAACTCTACGTGGCCTACTGCGACGAACTGCGTGCCTGGAAAGAGCACTTCCGCCTCGATTCCGTGGCCGATACGGAGACAGCGCTGTGGACATACCACGAACTGGTGTCCGACGAAACCCGCCAAAGCGAAGGCGCGAACAGCCACGGCGGGTTCGACGCCGACGTCTGGATCCAGCGGCGCCGCGTGGCGCAGGTGCTGCGGCCGTTCCTGCGCAACTACGGCCCACTGGAACTGGCGCGCATCCTCGTGGAAGAAGAACCCAAACTGGCTGGCAAGATCGCCGGGGAGGAATATGAGCGGCTGCTTCGCGTGGCGGCGCGCGAACTCTGCGGCGGCATGAACCTGAATGTGCGCGGTGCGATCGAAATCCTCTTTGACCGCCTCGCCGAAGATGGTTACATCTCGGTCGAGGACAAGGCCCAACTCGATAAGGCCTGGCGGATCCGCAACGCCGCGGTCCACGCCGGACGCCCCCCCGACCCCGAACAAGTCGATAACATGATCGATACCATCGAGCGCATCTGCCGCCCCTGGGAGAGGTCCTAGCGCGGATATCTCACAACAGCAGTTAAGACACATTGTCCTATATTATTGAGTTTTTCCGCGTAGCCGCTGACATCAGCGGCATCTTTTCACTTGACATCAAGCTTTATATAAATTATATATTAAGGTATGGCTAGACTGTCCTTGCGGCTGTGCCCTGCGCGCGACGACTTGACAATTATGGCGCATCCGCTCAAGTTCGAGGCCCTGCTACGAAAACGATCTTCCCTCTTACCGTGGCCGCGCCACGCGTCCTCAAGTAGGAGCGCTTCGCAAAGCGCCCCGCCCAATCTGCCACACCCGCCAGAGGAGAAAACCGATGAGTCTTTTGAAAAGGAAAGCAAGTCCTGCACAACAGAGTGCGAGCCGCTCGAACAGCCTTCGCTCCACGGGGCCGCGCACCGAATCCGGCAAAAGCATTTCGCGTCGCAACGCCGTCCAGCCGCACGGTTTTCCCCCGGTCACGGCGCTTAGCATGCTGATGCTGAGCATGCAAGCGCTCGGCGAAGACTACGCGGATTTCGAACAGCTCCGCCAAGCCTTGTCCGAGGCGATGGGGCCGCGCGACTATTTGGAGGCTGCGTGGGTGGAAGACATCGCCCTTCTGCGCTGGAGGCTGTTGCGGCTGCAGCGGGCGGAGTCGGGAATACTGGCCCTGAAGAAACGCAAGCTGGAGATCGAGCGCGTGCGTAAGGCCCTGCCCCACGTGGACCCCGATGATACCCAGGGGCGCGCGTTAGTGCGGCTGCGGGGTCTCACTGGTATGGCGGATTCTGCGGCAAAGTTCCGCGACGTGCTCGAGATGCTCCGCATGGTCCGCGAGATGATCCAGGCGGGTAACTATGATAAGCATATCCTCAACTGCTTTACCGGTCTCTACGGAGAGACGCCGGGCTTCCAACAGTCCCAGTTCAGGATCTGCTTTGAGGAGCTGCTGAAAGAGCGGGCCGAGAAGAAGTTAGGGTTGGTGGAAGGCTCCCAAAACAAGCTGCTCGCCGATTTGGATAAGGAAATCGCCAACTACGACCAATTGCGCGCGCTTTACGCAGAGGAGCACCTAGAGGAGAGTCCCCTGCGGCAGGACGCCGCCATGCTGCCGCCTCGGGAAGAATTGGACGATGTCATCCGCTATGAAGCGCACTTGGAAAATCAGATCGAGCGTAAGCTACGCCAATTCTATGCCCGGCGCCGTGAGCCGATGCTGCGCAGGGCGGCGGAGGCTTTGACCGCGGCGGCCCAGGAACCAAGCACCGGTGAGTCGGTCGGAGAGACAGCGCCCTTCTCGGCGGCGGCAGAGGAACGTTGATGAGTATGCGCTGCTTCTCAAACTCTCCAGATTCTGCTACGACTTTGTGCCCGATAGACGCGCGGAACCTCCGAAAAAACGAAGCTGAGAACTTATTCAAAACAAAGGGCGAAGAATTGAGGTCCCAAAAAACGAAGCTGAGAGACGATTGAAAACAAAGGCGGTTACCAAAAACAGTATGAACGCGAAATCTTGTCGTCAAATTGGCAGGCAGAAGATACAGCAGATGGCAGGTCATCGGTGGGAAAAAGATGCCCCACCGAGAGTGACTGGGCGACATCGCCTTTGGGGATAGATTTGAATCACCTCCGCTTCAGGCCGCCGATTTCATCGCCTATGAAGTCCGAAAGGATTTGGAAAACAGGTTGAATGGCGCGCCAGAAAGGTGGGGAATTGGGAAGATCAAATCGGGTCCATCGAGCGGAGTCTATACTTTCGACAGGCCAAACCTCCAGAAACGGTTCAAGCTTGCGAGCGACGTTTAGAGCCACGTCTCAAGCACTTTATCCATCCCCTACTTTTCTTCCTCATCCGGCACGCCCATCTTCGACAGCCGGTAGCGCAAGGCGTTGCGCGAGAGGCCGAGCAATCGCGCCGCCTGGCTTTTGTTGCCATTCGCGCGGCGCAGGGCTTCGCGGATGATTTCGTCTTCGAACTGCTCGAGGGTCGTGCCTTCCGGGGGGAAAGGCGTCGATTCGCCGGCGGGAGCCGTGGAAGCGCTGGGAGGGGAAATATCCAGGCGGATATCCTCTACGTCGATCACCGTGCCGGTGGAAAGCGCCACAGCGCGCTCGATGATATTTTCGAGTTCACGCACGTTGCCGGGCCAGTGGAAGTCCGCCAGGAGCTGCAACGCTGCGGGCGTGATGCCGGCAAGGGGCTTATCGGACTCGCGAGCAAAGCGGGCTATGAAGTAATCCACCAGATAGGGAATCTCTTCTTTTCGTTCGCGCAGCGGCGGAATACTGATCGGTACCACGTTCAATCGGTAGTACAGGTCTTGGCGAAATGTCCCCTGCTCGAGCGCGGCGCGCAGATCCTGGTTGGTCGCGGCGATCACGCGCACATCCACCTTGAGGGTCTTCGTACCGCCCAGCCGCTCGAACTCGCGGTCCTGCAGCACGTGCAGCAGCTTGACCTGGATCGAACCCGGCACATCACCGATCTCATCGAGAAAAATCGTGCCCTTGTCGGCCAGTTCAAACCTCCCTGGCTTGGAGGTGTTGGCGCCCGTGAAGGCGCCCTTTTCATAGCCGAACAATTCGCTTTCCAGGAGGTTTTCCGGAATGGCCGTGCAATTGATTTTGATAAACGGCCCCGCCGCGCGCCGCGAGTGCTCGTGGATGGCGCGCGCGATCAGGTCCTTCCCCACGCCGCTCTCGCCGCCCAGCAGCACGGTGGAATTGGTGGGCGCCACGCGCTCGACCGTAGCCAGCACCTCCTGCATCTTCGGGCTGCGCGCCACGATGTTTCGAAACTGGTAACGTTCGCCCAGCGCCTCGCGTAAGGAGCGGTTTTCCTCTCGCAAGCGATGAAAGTCCAACTCCTTTCGGAGAATGAGCTTCATCTCCTCCAGCGCGAAAGGCTTCAGCAGATAATCGCTGGCGCCGGCCTTCATGGCCTCCACGGCCGTCTCGACCGTGCCGAAGGCCGTCATCACCACCACCGGAATCGTGGCGTTGGTCCGCTTCACCGCCTGCAGTAATTCCAGGCCATTCATGCCCGGCAGTTTGAGGTCCGTGACGACCAGGTCGATCTTCTCCTGTCGCAGGGTGTTGAGACCGGCTTCGGCATCCGCGGCGGTGTAGACGGTGAAGCCGTCCTCGGAGAGGTTCAGCTCCAGCAGGCGCCGCATCTTGGCTTCGTCTTCAATAATCAGGAGAGTGGGCATCGGGTCCCCCGACTCAAATCCCAGGATGGCACTGGCCGGGAGAGCACCTCCCTGCCCTCGGGGAGGGGAATTCCAACTGCCAACCGGCGAGTTCAACAGGCCAAGCGTCGCGGCCGTAACGATGACTTACTTTATTTCGCCCGCGTAGATCTTCATGATCGTCGCCAGGAACTTCAGCGCGTGCTCCTTGGGACGCTGGAAGGAATTGCGGCCGATGATCGAACCGAACCCGCCGCCGTCACGGATGGCGCGGGCTTCGTCGAATACGCCCTCGTCGCTCTCCTTCATCGGGCCACCGGAGAAAATCACAATGCGATGGCCGTCAAAGGCGGCCTGCACCACGTGCCTCACGCGCTCGGCCAGCGTGGCGCGCGGAACGCCAGCACTCTCGTACACTTTCTTGGCTGCGCTCTGTTCAAGGTAATCCGTGGGCAACTTCACCTTGATGACGTGCGCGCCCAGTTGCGCGGCGATGTGCGCGGCGTAGGCGGTCACGTCGAGCGCCGTCTCGCCTTCCTTGGAAAGGCTCGACCCACGCGGGTACGACCACACCACTACGGCCAGCCCGCAAGCCTTTGCCTCTTCCGCGGCCTCGCGAAGTTGTTCGTACATGGTCTGGGCGTGCGCGGAGCCGGGATAAATCGTGAACCCGATGGCCACGCAGCCCAGGCGCAGCGCATCGCCAACACTCGCGGTCACGGCGGGGATAGGATCCTTCTCGTCGTGCAACGTGTCGTGGTTGTTCATCTTGAGGATCAGCGGGATTTCACCTGCGTGCCGGGCGGCTGCGGCCTCAATAAATCCCAGCGGGGCCGCGTAGGCATTGCAGCCCGCGGCCAGAGCCAGCTCGAAATGGTAATTGGGATTATAGCCGGCCGGGTTCACCGCGAAACTCCGCGCCGGCCCGTGCTCGAAGCCCTGGTCTACCGGCAGAATCACGAACTTCCCAGTGCCCGCCAGCGAGCCCGCGTTCAGCAGGCGCGACAAGTTAGTCTTTACACCGGGGTTGTCACTTTCGTACCAGCTCAAGATCTCCCGGACGCGGTCCGTGTTGCCGTTAGCTTGACCACCCACGGTTACTACGGTCTTTGTCACTGCCATGTGTGAATACCTCCGGCTTAGTGGCCAAAGTTTAGGTCTAACGATTGATTATCGGTTGGGGGGAGAAGGCACGCAAGGAGAAATTTGACGATACTCAATATGTCAGCGGCGCCTCTCGAAGCCGCGCGGTGCTCCTGTGTCGAGAGTCACAGTAAAAAATGGAAGGGCCACAAAGGGCCGCCCCAAAACCACATCTACTTTCCCGTCGGAGGAAGGCGGTCCTTCTCCGCCTTGATGCGAACCAGGCTATAGGGCCGTTGCTTGAGCGTGTCAGAGAATTGTTTGAGATTCTGGCTGGTGACGCGGAGGTTCTCCAGGGTTTCGTCCAAGTTGCCGCGGTTCCCATCCAGCGTGTCGTCCAGGTTAGCAATAAGCTTTTGCGCATCGGCAAGGGAGGTCTCGAGGCGCAGGAGCGTGGTATGCAAGTCCTGGCGGTTTTCAGCCACCACGGCGTCCAGATGTTCAGCCAGATTGCTCGTCTTGCTCACGGTGGCGTTCAGATTGTCAATCGTGGGGGTGAGCTTGCCACTGGCGGTTTCGAGATTGGAGAGCGTTTTGTCGACATGCGGCCGATCATCCTTCAGCATCCCATCGGCGTTGGCCAGCAGGGAATTGAGATGCTCACGGTTCTGTGGGGAGACAACTTCATCCATCTCCTTGATCAACTCGTTGAGGTTGTCAGAGAGGGTGAGAACGCGGTCGTCCAGGTCATTGAGAAGTTTATTGCCGCTCACGGTCGTGTTGTTTACGTTGCTAAATAAATCGGGCATCTGGATCATTTCAACTGAAGGGATCTCGCTGCCCGCGGGAAGCAGCGCTGCATCGCGCGTGCCCGGGGATACTTCCAGGTAGTTTTCACCCAAAAACCCCAGAGATGAGATGCGGGCCTTGGAATTGGTGCGGATGGGTGTGCCCGCCTTTACCGCCAGGGTGACGCGGATGCGGGTCAAATCCTGCGGGTCGATCCGGGCCGCCTGAACCGTTCCCACCTTGAGGCCGCCAAAGCGGACGAGGCTGCCAGCTTCAAGGCCACCCGCGAATTTGAAATAGGTGGTGTAATCAGCCTTCTTCTGGCGAAACAGGTTCACGCCACCCACGAAGACCAGCGCCGCGAGGAGCAGGACCGCCCCCACCGCCAGCACGACTCCAACCTTAATCTCCTCGTTGCGACTCGCCATAATTCCTACCTCGCGATGGGTGAATTGACAGGCGCCCCAGGCCGCGAAATCCAAGCTGCCACCCGCCAGGGAAAGCCGCTCTCTGCCGGGCAGTTCTCCCCACGCCACTAGTTCTGTGTGAGCGCGCGCAGGTAAGCCTGCGCGTCCATCTGGTCGCCTTCGGGAGTTCGGTTCATAAACTGTAACACCCGCGGGTGCTGGCTATGGCGAATCTCCTCGGGTGTTCCCGTGGCAATCAACGCGCCTTGGTCCATGACCGTGATGCGGTCGGCAATCACGAAGGCGCTGGCGAGCTCGTGGGTGACCACGACGATCGTCATCTTGAAGGCAAGCTTCAATTTCAGGATGAGCGAGTCAATCCCCGCTGCGGTGATGGGATCGAGCCCTGCCGACGGCTCGTCGAACAGCAGGATTTCCGGGTCCATGGCCAAGGCCCGCGCCAGCCCCGCGCGCTTCTTCATGCCGCCGCTCAACTGCGAAGGCATATAGTTCTCAAACCCGCTCAGCCCCACCAAGTCCAGCTTGATGCGCGTCATGATGCGGATGGTGGATTCTTCCAGTTGCGTGAGCTCGTGCAACGGCAAAGCCACGTTCTCCTCAATGGTCATGGAGTTGAAGAGCGCCGCGCTCTGGAACAACATGCCCATCTTGCGCCGCAGCAGGTTGAAGCGTTCCTCAGGCAGGTGGCAGATGTCCTGGCCTTTGATAAAGATGTGACCGGAACTGGGAATTTCCAAGCGCATGATGTGGCGCAGCAGCGTGGTCTTTCCCGTCCCGCTCCCCCCCAGGATTACCATCGTTTCGCCCGCAGGAATATCCAAATTAACGTGGTTCAAGATACGCCGCTCACCGTAATGGGTGACCACGTCTGCCACGCGAATCATCGGACCCTCGAATTCGTTGGCCATGCTCAGCCTGCGTAGTAGAAGATCGCCGTGAAGATCACGTCCGCAAATATAATCAGGAAAATCGAGATCACGACGGACGAAGTCGTGGCCTTGCCGACACCCTCGGCGCCACCCTCAACCGAGAAGCCCTCATAGCAGCCCACCTTGGCAATGATCAATCCGAACACCAGGCTCTTAACGAGGCCCGTGGATATATCATGCATCACCAGCGAGTCGCGCGTCGCCGCCAGAAACATGCGAAAGGTCTGATCCAACTGCAGAACCTCAAAGATGCCGCCGCCCAGGATTCCCATGAGATCGGAAATCAGCGTGAGGCAAGGCATCATCACCAGCATGGCGAGATACCTGGGAACTACCAAATAGCGCACACTGTTGAGCCCCATGGCCTCGAGCGCATCGATTTCCTCGGAAACCTTCATCGTGCCGAGTTCGGCGGCAAACGCCGAGCCGGATCGCCCGGCAATGACAATGGCCGTGATGAGCGGTCCCAGCTCGCGCGTCATGGAAACGCCCACCAGTGCGGTGACGTAATAGGTGGCTCCGAACTTCTGCAGCTGGTAAGCGCCCTGCAAGCCCAGTACGATGCCGACGAACAACGAGATGAGCGAAACGATCGGGATGGAATTGACGCCCGCCAGCACCATCTGGTGGATGGCGCTTCCCCACTTTAACTTCCTCCCGTGGAACGGCGCGACGAAAGTCCAGTAGGCAGCCTTCGTGCTGAGGTCGTAGAGGCCGCTCAGGTAACGAAGCAAATCCAGCGCATTGCGTCCAAGGAAAGCCAGAACGCCGGTCATTTCTTACCGTGATCAGATCTGGGATTAAGCCCGCTCAAATGCCGCTGAAGGGTTGAATTGAAGCAATCTTCTCCAGGGCCTCTGTCTCGTTCTCAAAAATCGTGAAGACCTTGTGGAGTCGCGCCAACTCCAGCACCGAGCGCGCATTGGGCCGCAACCCAAACAGGCCGAAGCGTGTCTTGGTCTGTCGGGAGAGCTGCAGCCCCTCAACCAGGGTGGCGATGCCGGAACTGTCGATGTACGCCACCTCGGACATGTTGACGAGAACGCTCGGACCGCCCGGTTGAATCTCCGCCAGCAGGGCTTCGCGCAAACGCGGCGAAGAATACAGATCGACGTCGCCCGAGCTGTCCAGAATCGAGATCTTATCCAGATTTCGAACTTTAAGCTTCATCACAGGAGGGAACCTTTCGTGACAGGTACTTGACCAACTTCAGGCGATTACCATGCTTGAACTCCGGGTCGTAGCTGCACTCGTCCACGAAGCTCGCAATAAACAGTGTGCCCAGGCCGCCCGGCCGGAGCTCGTCCAGGGGGCGAGGGCGGATCTGATTCTCGCAGACCTTGGGCCCCCAATCTTCCAGGATGAACTCCAGGCGATCCTGATACCCTCGAACCTCCAGGGCCAGCAGGTCGTCGGACCGGCCGCCGTAAGTGTGCCGGATGATATTGGCAGCGGCCTCATCAATGGCCATGGCCAAGCACTCCACCTCATTGTCGGGGAACCCGGCTTCCTGAGCGCGAAATCTTACCACACTGCGCAGGATATTCAGCAGCCGGGGCTCACTGCCGATGGCAATTCTCATAGGTGGGCAACTCCCGATCTCTGGGGAGTCCAGATGATCGCCAGCACGGTGAGGTCGTCCCCCGGATGGCCACCCCTAGCATAGCAGAGTTCCCCGGCTTGTGCGCCCACCAGGCAGGTCATCGTCGTGGCGAGAATGCGTGGCTCTTTGCGATACTGCAGCATCCCCGCCATGAGCACGGCGAAAAGGACAAGCAGGATATTGGCTGTCGCGGTCTTCCAGGCCAGCGATGGGCGGGCGGCCGACATAAACTCGATGGTACAGGCGCGCGTCGGCAAAATCAATCCTGCCGTCCGAGGTGACACATGCCAACGCATTCCAGAGAGGATAGGCGGGGCCTCTCAGGGAATCTTCTGCGCCGGAGTTGCCCTCGACGGATGAACCCGAATGCCGTGAGCAGAAACACTCGCCCAGGGTTTCTGCGCACTGTCGGTGACGCCCGCGCACCGCGAGGAAGAATCCGCCGCGGCGGCGCGAAGTCAAACTTGGTCCTGAGTCCTGTAATCGCACGCCTCCCGGCACTCAGCACAGTAGTACTGACCATCCTCGGTAAGCCGCAGCGTGTAGTCGGAATGGCACAAGGCGCAGTACTTGATGATGCACGTGCAACGGTCCTCGGTTTGGTCGCAGACGAGGCAGCGAAATTTCCTAGGGGCCATAAAGCCAAAGCCTCACTCTCAGGAGATTAATTCCTATGGTTCCATTCTGCTACTGGATGAGGACAATATCAAACCTTGACCATGCGCGCCGGAAGCCCACTGCCTTGACCGGTTCGCGGAGACTATGCTAGGTTGACTGCATTGACCTTGCAGCACGTCATGCAGGGGGAGAATCAGGTTGATCGCTCCGCCAGGAGTAGCGCTGAAGCGCACGGCCCTGAATGCTGTCCATCGGGCAGCCGGCGCCAGGATGGTAGATTTCTGCGGCTGGGACATGCCGGTCGAGTATTCCGGCATCACCCGTGAACACCTTGCGGTGCGCACGGCTGCCGGGATTTTCGACGTGAGCCATATGGGGGAAATTACGGTCCGCGGCCCCCAGGCTCTGGCGCTCCTCCAGTACGTCACATCCAACGATGTCTCCCGCTTGCAGGATTATCAGGCCCAATATAGCGCCCTGATGCTGCCCAACGGAGCCGCTATCGACGATTGCGTGGTCCATCGGTTCTCTTCGGAACATTACCTGCTGTGCGTGAATGCCGCCAACACGGATCAGGACTTCGCCTGGATCGTTCAGAACAATTCTTTCGGGGCCGACGTGCACAACGTTTCCGCCCTTTACGCCCAGCTTGCGTTGCAGGGTCCGCGGGCAGTGGAGATTCTTGAAAAAGTCTCGGAGCCCGATCCGGCGGACCTGCAGTATTACCGGTTTCGCCCCGCACGTTGTTGCGGCGTGGAGGGGATTCTGGCCCGCACGGGCTACACGGGCGAAGACGGGTTTGAGTTCTATTTCGCACCTGATCAGTCGGCGCGGGTGTGGAACACACTGCTGGAAGCGGGTCGAGCCGAGGGCCTGATTCCGGCAGGTCTGGGCGCGCGCAACACGCTGCGGCTGGAGGCGGGATTTGCGCTTTACGGGCACGAACTTGATGAGCGGACCACGCTTCTGGAAGCCAACCTCGGCTGGATCGCGAAACCTGCGAAAGGAAACTTCCTGGGCCGAGACGTTCTCCTCCTGCAGCGCGAGCAGGGAGTACCGAAACGGCTCATCGGGTTTGTAATGACTGACCGGGCGATTGCGCGCGATGGATATCCCGTTTGGGTTGAGGGGAAGGGCGTCGGCAAAGTTACCAGCGGATCGCCCGCACCCTTTCTCAGGAAGAATATTGGTTTGGCCTACGTGCCCCCTTCCTGCGCAGAGGTGGGGCGGGAAATTCAAATCGAAATCCGCGGGAAACTCGCTCCCGCACGAATTGTCGCGCTGCCATTTTATAAACGTCGGAATTGGGATAAGGCAACCTGACGCGAGTTTCCTCCAGCCTGCCGTCAACCCCAAGCGGCCCCGATAGCCACGCGGTGGAGACGGCCTAAACATAAGGGAGAAGAGTTCCGTATGTACCCTCCAGAATTCCTTTACACCAAAGACCACGAATGGATCCAGGTAGACGAGTCCATAGGAACCATCGGCATCACTGACTACGCCCAGAAGGAACTGGGCGACGTCGTCTTCGTGGAACTGCCGAAGCCGGGCGACCACGTGACGGCGTCGGAGTCTTTCGGGAATGTCGAATCGGTCAAATCGGTTTCCGAAATCTTCTCCCCGGTGACGGGCGAGGTAATTGCCGTCAACAGTAAGTTGCAGAACAACCCGGAACTGCTGAACACCGATCCCCACGGTGAGGGCTGGTTGGTCCGGGTTCGCCTCGCGGATCGCGCTGAGATCGACAAGCTCATGACCGCAGATGAATACGAGGCGTACATTCAGCAGGAAAAGGCCCATTGATGCGCTACTTGCCGATTTCACCTGCTGACCGGCAAGTCATGCTCCGGGCCACGGGATATGCCTCTATCGAAGAACTCTTCCTGCAGGTCCCCGCGGAGTTGAAGCTGCGCGGAAACCTGGACCTTCCCGGGCCGCTGTCGGAGATGGAAATCCTGGAGTTCTTTCGCCAGGCGGCCACTGAGAGCAGCCGCGAGTACGTGTCCTTACTGGGAGCCGGAGCCTATTCGCACTATCGCCCGGCGGTCGTCGATGCCCTGCTCTCCCGCAGCGAGTTCTTCACCGCCTACACGCCTTACCAGGCTGAAATCGCTCAAGGAACACTGCAGGCGATGTTTGAGTTCCAGACATTGATGACGCAGCTCACGGGCCAGGAAGTGAGCAACGCATCACTCTACGACGGCTCGACCGCCACCACGGAAGCCGTCCTGATGGCCCTGCGCGTTACGCACCGCCACCGCGTCGTCCTGGCGCAAGCACTGCACCCGGAATACCGGCAGGTCCTGCGGACCTTCGTCAGGTACCAGGGCCTGGAGATCGAGGAAGTCCCTTACGCCGCCTCCGGCCGGATCGACATGGCCCGACTCGAATCCGCGGTGGACGACCAGACTGCCGCTGTGGTGATCCAGTCACCAAACTTCTTCGGGACCTTGGAACGCGTCTCGGAGATCGCACCGCTCGCCCACCGCCAGGGTGCGCTGCTGATCGTTGCCATCGCGGAGCCGCTCTCCCTGGCGATCGTCAAGCCTCCCAGCGACGCCGATATGGTGTGCGGTGAGGCCCAATCGTTTGGTGTGCCGGTGTCCTTCGGCGGCCCCTACGTGGGTTTCCTGGCAACGCAGGAGAAGTTCCTGCGTCAGCTTCCGGGCCGCCTGATCGGCCAGACCGTTGACACCGAAGGCCGGCGCGGCTTTGTGCTGACTCTCGCCACACGCGAACAGCACATCCGGCGCGAGAAAGCCACTTCGAATATCTGCACGAATCAATCGCTCTGCGCGCTCGCCGCGACCATTTACCTCTGCCTGCTGGGCAAGACGGGATTAAAGCTGCTCGCCGAGCAAAACCTGGCGAAGGCTCATTACGCTGCTACCGCACTGGGCGGAATCCCGGGATTCGTGGCGCCTTTCAGCGGCGCGCGCTTCAATGAATTTGTCATCCGGATACCGGGCGATGCCGAAAGCCTGCTGAAAAAGATGCGGCAGCAGAAAATCATCGGGGGCCTGCGGCTGGAAAAGTTTTATCCAGAACTCGAGAATCATCTTTTGATGTGCTTCACCGAAATGGTAAGCAAGGCTGCGATTGACCGCATGGTGGAGGTATGTCGCCGCTTCGCGGCCGGTCTCCCGCTCACCGCTCCGGCGCGGAAGGCCGACTCCGTGCCGGCCAGCCGCGAGTCGAGTTAAGAGCACCACATCGCGCCTGAGCGCATGCGTGCGGCCAGCGGCAGGATGAGCTGATTATGGAGAATCGAATTCGCGAAGCTCGACCCCACGTCACCCGCAACGAAGCGTTGATCTTCGAACGGAGTTCTGCGGGCAAAGTTGGCGCTGAACTTGCGCCCTTGGATGTTCCGCCCGTTTCGCCCGCCACCCTGCTGGGTGCGGATGTCGTACGTGAGGAAATTGACGGCTTCCCTGAGGTTTCCGAACTTGAAGTCGTCCGCCATTTCACGCGGCTTTCCACGTGGAACTACGGCGTGGACACGGGGCTTTATCCGCTGGGCTCCTGCACGATGAAATACAATCCGCGCATCAACGAGGTGGTGGCGCGACTGGAAGGTCTGGCCACCGACCATCCCTATGCTCCCGAAGATTTGGTGCAAGGTTGTTTGCGGATTCTCGACGAAACCGCGCGCTGCCTCCGGGAAATCACCGGCATGGATGCCGTCTCGCTCGAGCCCGCCGCCGGGGCCCAAGGCGAACTGACCGGCATCCTGATGATCCGCGCCTGCCTCGCCGAGCGCGGTAATCCCCGCAAGTACATCCTGGTTCCCGATTCCGCGCATGGCACGAATCCGGCCAGCGTGGCTACTTCCGGCTACGCCGTCCGTAACCTCAAGTCGAATGAGCGCGGTTGCATTGACGTTGTGGACCTCGCCGGCGCCATGGACACCGACGTGGCGGGATTGATGCTGACCAATCCCAACACGCTGGGAATCTTCGAATCGGAAATCGGCAGAATTTCCGAGATTGTGCATGCCCGAGGTGGCCTCGTCTACATGGACGGCGCCAACATGAATGCGCTCGTAGGCGTCGCGCGCCCCACCGATTTCGGCGTAGACGTCATGCATCTGAACCTGCACAAGACCTTTTCCACGCCGCACGGTGGGGGCGGCCCGGGGTCGGGCCCGGTGGCCGTGAAGACAATCCTGGAGCCCTACCTTCCCTCCCCCGTCGTGGAGAAATCGCCGGAAGGAAGATTCCGGCTGAACTACGACCGCCCCAGGAGCATCGGGCGCGTGCGTGCCTTTTATGGGAATTTCGGGATGGTAGTTCGCGCCCTCGCGTACATGCTGGCGAATGGGCCGGAAGGATTGCGGCGGACCACCGAAGACGCTGTGCTGAACGCGAACTATCTGCGGAGCCGCCTGCGTGGGTCCTTCGACCTTCCCTACGACCAGCCCTGCATGCACGAATGCGTTTTCTCGGATCGGCGCCAAGCCGCACAGGGCGTCCGCACGGGCGATCTTGCCAAGCGTCTGATCGATTACGGATTTCATCCCTATACGACGGCTTTCCCCCACATTGTTTCAGGCGCGCTGATGATCGAGCCCACCGAAAGCGCCAGCAAGGAAGAACTTGATGCCTTCATCGATGCGCTCCAGGCGATCGCCGAGGAAGTCGAGGAAGACCCGCAATTCGTCCTGAAAGCACCCTATACGACGCGCGTCACCCGCCTCGATGAAGCCGCCGCCGCCCGCAAGCCGGTGCTCCGCTGGAAGCCGCAACCTTAGGGCAGAAGCCACGAGTCCGGTTCTGCCGGTGTAAGACTTCGTAAGTTCCGCTTGACACAGGCTGCCTCTCGACGTAGAAGATCGAAACTCATTTTCGCTAATGGCTTTGCCGGGAGACCACTCATGTCATCATCGCGCCGTCGAGATTTTCTGAAACAATCTGTTGCCATGCTGGCTCTAGGAGGGACTCTACCCATGTCAGGGATGTCACAACCGGAAAAATCCGCAACAGAATTTGCCGCTTATCAGGCCCAACGCCGGAAGGAACTTTGGAACCTGTTGGGCGACCTGCCTTGGGACCACCGGCCCGGCCCGGTGAAAGTCCTGAAGACAGAAAAACATGACGGCTACACCCTCGAGCGCTTGATCCTCGACCTCAATGGCATCGAGCCGGTTCCCGCGCTGCTGCTGATCCCGGAGAATCGCCTGGCACACGCCCCGGGCCTGCTCTTCATCCATTGGCATGGAGGGATGTACGACCTGGGCAAGGAACAACTCCTCGTAGGTGCTGAAGCCCAACCGGCCTATGCGCCGGTATGCGCGGAGAAAGGTCTGGTGACTCTGGCCATCGACAGTTGGTGCTTTGGCGAGCGGAAACACGATGATAACGGCAGCAGGGGTGAGGCGGACACCTTCAAGTACATGCTCTGGAAAGGCCAAGTGCTGTGGGGAATGATGATGTTCGACGAGTTTCGCGCGTTCGATTATCTGGCCACCCGGCCGGAGGTTGACGCGAACCGTCTGGGCGTTTTGGGAATGTCCATGGGCGCGACCAAGGCGTGGTGGCTCGCGGCGCTCGACCCGCGCGTGCGTGCCTGCATGGACGTCTGCTGCCTCACCGACTTCCAAGAGCTCATCAAGATCCACAACCTGAGCGGGCACGGCATCTACTACTACGTGCCCTCCTTGCTCAAGCATTTCCAGTCGGAGCAAATCAATGAGCTGATCGTGCCCCGCGCCCACCTGAGCGTGAACGGGCGCCTGGATGACCTTACACCTCCCGCTGGCGTGGAGCGAATACATGATTACCTGCTGCCGCTCTATGGAGAATACGGAAAGTCTGAAGACTGCCACATCGAGCTCTTCGATTGCCCCCACACGGAACTTCCCGCCATGCGCAAGCTCATCCTGGCATGGATGGACAAGTACCTGGTGGACCCCGCGACCACTTGAACCGAATCAGTCAAAAGCTGGCAGGGTGAGACAGACACTTACTGGAACCCCTGACCCCTTATCCCACCAGATATAGGGGTTAGATCCGTCCCCCACCCCGTGATCTTGTGGTTTTCCCTTTACAAGGCCAGCCGAGTATGCTAAGTATTCATCGAACTTGTCGGGGGACCTCGCGCCAGTCTCATTGCCAGCGCCGGAAGGAAGGATCGAGTTGAGGTGGCCGGTGGGTAGCACGCGCTTGACTGCGGAAACGGACAAGCGAAGAGAGCACCCACGCCAGCCGCAGCAACGGCCTTGGGCGCGAGTCCGCGAAGCCGCTGGCTTCCAGATTGGGAAAACTCTACTACCTTAGGTCTTGCGCAGCTCGGGCAGGGGGGCGGAATTTGTATAAGCTAAAGAAACTCGAACTGCTCGGCTTCAAGTCCTTCGCGGACCGCACGCGGCTGGCGTTCGCCGATGGCACTGCGGCGGTGGTCGGACCGAATGGTTGTGGGAAGTCCAATCTTTCGGACGCCATCACCTGGGTCCTGGGCGAACAGAGCGCGCGACTGCTGCGCGGCGAGCGCATGGCCGACGTGATCTTCAACGGCAGCGGCACGCGCCCTCCCACGGGGATGGCGGAAGTCAGCCTGACGCTAACCGACCCGGAATACAGTCAGGCGGGCCCGCCGGAAGAAGAGGAAGCAACGCAAGAGAATGGGTCCTCCCCGGCCAGCTTTGAGCCGGATACCTCCGGCGATGGGAATGGAAACGGAAATGGCAACGGTACGGGCGAGCCGGCCCGGCAGTTCCGGCACCGCTCCGGCGAAATCACCGTCACCCGCCGGCTTTTCCGGTCCGGCGAGAGCGAATATCTCATCAATGGCGATATCTGCCGCTTGCGTGATATTCAAGATCTGTTCATGGGTACCGGACTAGGACCCGAATCCTACGCCATCATTGAGCAAGGACGCATTGGGCAGATCCTCAGTTCCAAACCCTCGGACCGCCGTCTGATCCTGGAAGAAGCCGCCGGCGTGTCAAAATTCAAAACGCGCAAGCGACTGGCCGAGGCCAAGCTGGAGTCGTCGCGGCAGAACCTGGCGCGCATCGCCGATATCCTGGAAGAAGTCTCGAAGCAGGTGAACTCACTGAAGCGCCAAGCTTCGAAGGCGCGCCGTTACCGGGAACTGCACGAGGAACTGCGCGGCAGCTTGAAGACTGTCCTGACTTCCCGTTTGAAGGCGCTGGAGGCCGAAGTCGAGCGACTGCGCGCGGAGCACGCCCAAGTGCAGGAAACCTGCGTGGCTGCGGCTCAGGAACTGGAGGCGCTGGAACACGAGCAGAAATCCGCCACCCGGCGGCATGAGGAACTGGAGAACCAGCTCACCCAGTGCCGGGAGCGGCTGGCGCAAGATGACCTGGAGCGCGAACGGCGGCTCTCTCGCCTGGAGCAGGTAAAACAGCAAGCTACGGCCTTGGAGGCCCGCGGGGAGGAAGCGACGGCCGAGAACGCGGAACTCCAAACCCAGCTTGAGTCTCTCGCGCAGCAAACCACCGAACGGACCAGGCTGGCAGAACAACTGCAGCAGGAGTGGACGGCAGCCAAAGACACCCTGGCACAGGTTTTAGTGCGCCAGGAGGATTTGAACTTCCGGCTTAGCGTTGCGGAGCAGGATGTCGATTCCTGCCGCCAATCCCTGCTGGCTGCCGTCAGCCAGGCGGCGGAGCTTCGCAATCAGCTTGTACAGGCGGAAGAGGCGGGGCTGGCGATCGAGCGTCAGGCAGCTCGCACCCAGGCGGATAAGTCCCGCGTCGAGGCCGAGCATGGCCGGCTGGCCGCGGAGCTCGAGGCCTACATCTCCGAACATCAGCGTGACACGACTGCGCTCGCTGTGCTTGCGCAATCCGTTTCGCAAACCACCCAGGCGCTCGATGAGGCTCGCAGCAGGGAAACTTCCCTGCGCACGCAAGTCGAAGCGCTGCGGCGGGAGTATTCCGGCAGTCGGGCCCGCAAAGAAGCGCTGGAGGAATCCCTGGCGCGCCACGCCTACAGCACCGAGAGCGTGCGCCGCCTGCTTTCCAGTGAAATTCCGGCGAACGGGCACCACTTCCGTCCCCTGGGGCTGCTGGCGGATTTCGTGGAGGTCTCGCAGGGTTACGAAGAGGTCGTGGAGGAATTCCTGAAGCAGGAACTCGAGTGTGTGGTCGTCGAGCAGCATGCGCAGGCACGCTCCGGAATCGCTTTGCTGCGGAGCGAAGGCGCCGGCCGCTCAACCTTTTTTGTAACGCAAATGCCCGCGCCTGGGCGCGCCAACGGCAACGGCGACTCTGCGGTCCGGAACGAACAGGGTGTCATGGCTCCCGTCCGGGAGATGGTGCGCTTCGCGTCCAAGTTGGGATTGAACGGCGATATCGCTCTGCCGGCCCTGGCGAATGCCTACCTGGTGGACGATGATGCCACGGCCGAGCGCTTGGCAGGCGCCCATCCGGATTGCCACTTCCTGACGGCGAGCGGGGCGCACTATCACCATCGCCTGGTTTCCGGCGGCAGAGGATCAAACGCCGGGCCCCTGGCCTTGCGGCGGGACTTTCGTGAACTGGAGCGCCGCACGGCGGAATTGGAAGCCCAGATCATGGCCAGCGAGAGCGCGCTGGTGGAAGCCGCAGAGCGGGGAAAGCGCCTGGACGCGGAGCTGAAGAGCTTGGCGAGTGACCAACGCGAGGCGGAGAAGAAAGCTGTCGTCGCCGACGAGAAGCTTCGCCAGACGCGCGAGGCTTGCGAGAGTGCGCGCCAGCAGCTCGAGGCGCTGCTTTCGGAAGCCGCGATGCTCGAACGTGAACGCGCCGGCGCTGAGGAACGGCAGGCGATTCTGCACGCTAAACTGGAAGCTGCCGCCCAGGCGAAGACTCAATGCGAGGAGGCGATCACGCAGGCCACGCAGCGGGCGCGGGACTTGCGCGCGGAATTGGACCGGCTGGCGCAGGAAATCGCCGATGCGCAGTCCGCAGCTCGGGCCTTGGAGGAGAGGACCCGCGCGGTGGAATCGGAAGCCGCGCTTCTGCTGGCCGCAGGCGAGGATCTCCGGAGCCGCACGGCGCGCCTGGTCCAGCAGGTCGAAACCTGGCGGCAGGAGCGCGAACGCCTGTTCGAGGAGAGCGAAGCCAACCGGCTCCGCCTGAACGAGCTGCAGCTCGAACTCGAAGCTGCGCGCGGCGAACTGCACACCCTGGAGGCGGAATCCCGCGAGGGCAAACTCCAGCGCGACACTCTCGGCCCCCGCGTGGATGCGGCACGCGCGGAACTCGAAGGGCGCCGCGAAAAGCGCTCCGCGGCGGAAGTGGCGCTGGCGCGCGCGGAATCCGATTACGCCCACCACTCGCAGCAGTGCCGCGACGAGTTGAACGCTGACCCCGCCACCCTGCTCGCGGATTTGGCGCCGGAAGCGGTTTTGGCAGGGGAGGCGCTGCAACTCGCGGAAGAAGAAGTGCGGCAACTTAAGACGCGCATTGAGAATCTGGGCCCGGTCAACATGATGGCCCTGGAGGAACTGCAGGAAGCCGAAGAGCGGCTGACTTTCCTCGATACCCAGCGCCAGGACCTGCTCTCATCCATCGATGACACGGCGCAGGCGATCCGCGAGATTGATCAAGTGTCACGCCAGCAGTTTATGGAAGCATTCAAAGCCATCAATGCGTACTTCGCGGAATCATTCCGGGTGCTGTTCGGCGGCGGGATCGGCGAGATGCGGCTGGCGGATGAAAACGATGCCGATAGCGGAATCGATATTGCCGCACAACCTCCCGGGAAGCGTCTGCAAAATGTGCTGCTCCTCTCGGGGGGCGAGAAAGCCCTGGCCGCCCTGGCCCTGCTGATCGCCATCTTCCGTTACACTCCCAGCCCCTTCTGCGTCCTCGACGAAGTGGATGCGCCGCTCGACGAGTCGAACATCGATCGTTTCACTCATATGATCCAGCAGATGAGCCGCCATACGCAGTTCATCCTCATCACGCACAACAAACGAACTATGGAAATCGCCCAGGTGATGTATGGGGTCACGATGGAAGAGCCGGGCGTATCCAAGCTCGTCTCCGTGCGCTTTGACGCGTTCGACCGCGAAACCGTCGCTGCCTCCGCCTGATCGCAGGTAATGGCGCCGCCGCTCCCTGCACTATTTTGCAGCAAGTCGACTGGACCGCACGGCCGCCCAGTGTCGATAGCTCCAGATGTTGCGCGGCCCGACGACTCTCACCCCGCAATGAGTGGTGGGCACGCAAACCTGGCCGGAGCTTTTTCCGGTTGACATCCCCTTGAGTTGTTTTAGAATGTCGGTTGCTCTAAACCAACACTCATGCAACTCACGAAACATTCAACTCTTCTCGAAACGCATTTGCCGGGAATCAAGCTCTTTTCGCGTGGCAAAGTCCGCGACGTCTATGAGTTGGGCGACAAACTGCTGCTGGTTGCCACCGACCGCCTCTCCGCCTTCGACGTCGTGATGCGCGAGGGTATACCTGACAAGGGCCGCGTCCTAACCCAGCTCTCCTGTTTCTGGTTCGATTTCATGCGGGGCTCGATTCCGCACCACTTCCTTACCGCTTGTGTGGCGGACTACCCTCGCGAGCTGCGGGCCTTCGCGGGCCAACTCGAAGGCCGATCGATGCTCGTGGAAAAGGCCCACCCCTTCCCGATCGAATGTGTGGTGCGTGGATACCTGGCGGGTTCGGGGTTGAAAGAATACCGGGATTCGGGCAGCGTGTGTGGCATCAAACTTCCCGAAGGATTGCGCGAGGCCTCGCGCCTCGAAGACCCCATTTTTACGCCGGCGACGAAGGCGCAGACTGGCCACGACGAAAACATCACGTGGGAGGAAACGGTCTCGCGCATCGGCAGTGAGCCCGCCGGAAAACTACGCGAATTGAGCCTGGGCCTCTATTGTAAGGCCAGGGAATACGCCGAAGGCAGGGGCATCCTGATTGCCGATACCAAGTTCGAGTGGGGGCTCAAGGACGGTCAAATTATCTTGATTGATGAGGCGCTCACGCCCGACTCGTCACGATTCTGGCCGCAACAGGGTTACGCGCCTGGGAAACCCCAGCCTTCCTTTGACAAACAGTTTGTACGTGATTACTTGGAGTCACTCCACTGGAATAAACAGCCTCCCCCACCTCATCTTCCTCCCGATGTTGTGGAGAAAACCAGTGAGAAGTACCGGGAGGCCTATCGCTTGCTTACCGGACATTCCCTCAACTGAGGGAAGTCCGCCGCAGTTTGCAAACGTCTTATGGCTACGTGGAACTGGCTGGATTGGATTCTCGCTGCGCTGGTGGTGGCTTCCGTGGTGGCGGCCTTGATGAAGGGATTCGTCCAGGAACTGATCTCCTTGGCATCGGTCGTGGTCGGGCTGATCGCGGCTGCGATCGGGTATCCCCGCGCCGCGCTCTGGTTTGAAGATTTGACCAAGTCGCACGAAGTCGCCTTGGGCCTGGGATTCCTGGTTCTGTTCCTCGGGACGCTGGTGGTGGGCGCGCTGGTGGGAGCGCTGGCGCGCAAGCTGATCGACACCACGGGTACCCAGTGGTTCGATCGCTTCCTGGGAGGAATCTTTGGCGTCGTGCGCGGCGTCCTGGTGGACGCCATCCTGCTGATGGTCCTGGTGGCCTTCGCCATCAAGCCGGATTCCGTGCGACAGTCCTCTCTTGCGCCTTACGTGACCACCGGGACGCGCGCCATCGTGTTCGTTATGCCGGCGAACCTGAAAGCACAATTCCAACTGGGTTTCGAGAAAATCCGAGGAGCCCTCACCCAGAACAGCAAACGCGCTACACAGAATTGATTAGCAAGCAACTGGAATTCTGTCTCACCGGAGTGCTGCCGTGAAAGACCAACTTGAATCGCTGGTTAACCAGATGATTGACCGCAATATTCTCTACACCGACGCAGTGTCGGAATTTGAGAAGCGTTTCATCAAGCGGATGCTGGAGAAGAACAACGGCAATCATTCCAAGACCGCCGTGGCCCTGGGGATCCATCGCAATACCCTGAGCCGGAAGGTGGATGACCTGGATCTTGACCACCGGCCGAAGCGCCGGCGGCGCACCTCCCGCTGACCGCCCGCTCGTCTTCTCAGGAAACCAGAAAAAACCACCGGGAAATGCGCATCAGCGCCGCCCAGCCTTGCGGGAACGGCCCTGGCGTTTTTCGTCAGAGTCGCAGGACGGACCCCCAGGCGATTCTTCAGCCAGTAGACACTTCTGGTATACCGATATAACTAATAGCTTATATTAGATGTCCCGTGCTAGGTTATCCGCTTTGGGAAGAGCGGCGCAAAGGTGCAGGCGGGGCCAATGGTTTTTTCGGGCGCCCCGCCTGTTCAGGAGCAAGCACTTAAAGCCTGGAGCCTTGCACTGCCCCATCAGTTGGTGGTCGTCTTTTTCGTCGGATGATGCACCGTCGTCTTCGGCTTCGGCTTCGTCTTGTTCTTGGCGTCTTCTTTTGCCGCCGCCAAGCTATCGTCGTCGACGGTTCCGTCGAGGGTCAGCGCAAAGCTTGGCGTCAGAGTATTCTCGGCGATGGTTCCCTTGAAGGATCCGATCAAATTGCCCTTTGCAAGATACTTGGCGTCCGGCTGTTTGTCGCGAAGAAAGATGTCTGCGGTGTCCGCCGCCTTGCTCTCATCGGTAATCGCGATCCCCACGACTGTTGTATCCGCATCTGGTCCCTTATCGGCACTAACGACCTTTCCGCCATAGCCGAATGGCTGACCTTTGGTCTGTTCCCAGACTTGCTTTGCTTGGTCGCCGCCCGCCTTCATTGTGTCTTCGAGACTATAGAAGTAGTCAATTGCTTGATTTCCTGTAGCCTTATGTCTTTCCGCCGGGGTCACTTTAAACCCCGCCGGAGGCGTGACGGATGTTTTCGCCTGTTCGAGCACGTCTTGTTCGCCCGCATCTGAACCGTGGCGGCTAATATAGGATTGCTCAAAATATTTTCGGATCGCCGCCACATTGGGGGCATTCGCGGCCTTTGCCAAATCCACCGACCGCGCCAAGTTCCAAATTCCATTGTCGTAGTCAGGCGGAGTGGAATACATGTACGCCAATCCCAGCCGGTAGAACGTGTACACGTCGCTGGGATTGTCGTCAGCCGCCGCTTTGAAACCGGTGATCGCGTTCGCATAATCCTTGCGCTGCAAGGCCACAAACCCGATCGCGCCGTTGAACACCGCGCGCTTGGGCTTGACATATTGAGCGAACTGCTCGTCAGTGACGTTGGCGGGCTTCTGAAGCTTCTGAAGCACTTCTAACCCGTGGTGCGCATCGCTGTCAGCACGGGAGAGTTTGGAGGTGGCTTCGGGGTCGTCCGCCTTGAATACGAACGGGAACACATAGCTCAAGAAAGCCAGCGCATCCAGGTTATCAGGGTCCGTCTCCAATACCTTCTTCCCTGCCGCGATGGCCTCGTCGCCCTTGTTGAGCTGGAAATAGGTTTGCATTTCCGTCAGGTAGGCGCCCGACTTGAAATCAGAGGTGGGGAACTTCTGGAGGAACGCCTCCGCGAGGGAAATCTTCTTGGTCAGGTCCTTCTCCGTCGCCATCGCGTTGTATGCGTCATATTCATCCCGGCTCTTCCATTGCGGCTGTTTGGCCGCCTGAGGAGGCGCCTGCATGTGGCTAGCGGGGGACAGCCACACGGACCGGGCAGCGCGGCCCGCAACCTCGGCTCCCGTGGCACTGGCCGAGAGGCTAACCAGCAAGATCAAAATCCAAAGCGCAGTCGTTTTCTTCATTGCTCAGCTACCTCGATATTGAGATGGTGGTTCGCACGTGACCTGGGCGCACCTAACGCGCATCTTGCCAAGGACCCGCCAGGGCCCCCGCGCACATTCTACTCAAGGAATGACTTCCGATCCTTCGATTGACGCATTCCAAATATCAAGTCTTGAGGGACTTTTCAAGTAAAATCTCACGGAACGGGTTTCCCTATCCCTGGGGCCCTCCCCCCCCGTTTTGATGCGATAGCCGCGGCGGGCGGGTACAGCCCGATTTCTTTACCCGACTTTAGCAGGCGCTACTTTTCATTTCGCTGCTGAATCGTTTCATCATAGCACACGTCGCCCACCTAATGGCGCCTCCAACCTGCACTCTCGCTTGCAGGCGGGGCCTGACCACCTTAAAATCACCTCAGCATGGCGAACCCTTCTCCTCGCGAGCATCTCCAGCAGCGCGCCGAGCACGCTGCGGCGGCCTCTTCGCGCGCGGTGGTCGAGAGCTTTTTCAAGGAGACTTCAAAGGAGGTTCTGATCGCCCTGGCGTGCAATCCCCATCTGGAGGAGCGCGACCTGCTCCGCCTGCTGGAGCGAGGGGACCTGCCTCAGGAGGTCGTCCGCGAGCTCGCCAACCACCCGAAAGCCCAGCACAACTACACCGTCCAGTTTGCTCTGGCGCGGCATCCCAAGACCCCGCGTTTGGTTTCCTTGCCCATTCTCAAGTTCCTCTACCTGTTCGACCTGTTGCGGCTCGCGCAGACCCCCGCTGTCCCTACCGACCTCAAGATCGTCGCCGAGGAAACTATCCTCAAGAAACTCGACGGCGTGCCACGCGGGGAGAAGATCTCCCTGGCCCGGCGCGGCACCGGGCGCCTTGCCGCTGCTCTTCTCGTCAGCGCGGACCCGGATCTGACTCGCGCCGCCCTCGAGAACCCCTATCTGACCGAAGGGCATTTGCTCAAGGTTCTCACCAACGAGACCCTTCCGCCTGTCGTTGTGGGACTGCTCGCGGAGCACGAGCGTTGGTCGCTTCGCTATCATCTGCGCCTCGCCCTCATCCGCAATCCACATACACCCCTGGCGCGCGTATTGGCCTTCCTGCCCGAGATGGCGGTTACGGACCTGCGCGAAGTCTGCCTCGATCATCGCATGCCCGGCCCGGTGCGGAAATACGTCCAAGCCCATTGCGCCGCCCGTCTCAACCAACAAAGCCAAATCCCGCCGCGCAGGTGAACCGCTGGATCCTGCCGGCCAGCCCGCGAGTTTTGTGACGCGCGCCCAGCCTCCCGCCTTCTGCCTAGCTCTCCGGCTTCCCCGCGTCACGTGCGAGGCACAGGCGCTCCCATGCGGAGTCATCCTATCGCTTGCTACCAATTCCCTCCGGAGCGCGCTAAGATAAAAGGCGCGCTGCGGATACTTGGGAAGCCCAGGAGAGAGGGGGGTTTTGTCGCCGTTACTACCGCGTGAGGTGGTGGCTTGACCCTGGCCATCCCCGTCCGGGCCACGACACCAAGCGAGGCTGTCTGCGGCTCGACCCACCTCTCTGAAGGAGGAGCCATGTCACTTAGTCGGCTGTCGAAGTTTTTCGCTGGGCCCTCGCCGCATTTGAGTCGCGAAGACGCTCTGAAGATTTTCAAACGGGATCATTTCAAATGCTATTACTGCGGCTTGGACGGACGGCACAAGTACGAGAATTGGCTAATTTTGACTGTCGATCATGTTCATCCCCACGCCAAAGGCGGCCAACGGAGCATGGACAACCTGGTGACGGCATGCCAGCCGTGCAATCTCATCAAGGGAAAACGGATATACAAATCCATCCAGGAAGCGAAGGAGTACGTGCTCGCCAAGCGCGAGGAGTGGCGGCAGGTCTTCCAGGAACAGGTCAAGGCAGTTTAGCGCACCGAGCCAAAGCATCAACACCGGAGACACGGGAAGGACTTTCCGTTGCTGGCGCGCGTTGCGGGAGGACAAGCACAAGCAGTTTCTTGCACTGCTATCCGGTGCGCATCGACGCCGTGTAACTCCTCAGCCGGTGTGATGCCCCGGCGATTTCTTCCGCAGAGATAAGATATTGAACGCTGCTGGCCAATCCCCTCAGCCCCTCCTGCCTGTGCGCCCTGCCGGCATGGGGGGGTTGTCTCCTATCGAATCGCTCTCCTCCGCCTGGGAGGACACGCTGCGCTTGCTTTTTCGTCCTTTCCGCGGCCGACTCTGGATCAGGCTGAGCGTCGTATGCCTATTTTTGGGTGGCGGCGCGTCCACGGCGGCCTTCCAGTGGGGCTTCAGCACCCTGCCGGGAGACATTCACCCCGCGCAAATCCTTCTCCGCGTCCGCCTCATCCTCGAGCAGCATCGTAGCCTCATCGTTCTGGCCGTTGTCGTCAGTCTGGGACTGGCGCTCTCGCTCCTATACGTACGTTGTGTGCTGCGCTTTGTGCTGGTGGAGGCCATACTCAAGCGTGACTTGGCGCTGCGGCGTGCCTGGAAGGATCTTCGGCCGTTCGGGCGCGCCTACTTTTTCTGGTTGCTGGGCGTCTTGAGCACACTGCTGGTGATGACGTCGGCAGTCGCGGTGGGGATGTTTCCCTACTTCAGTTCCGCCCGTTCCGCAGAGCACCCGTCATGGTTTGCCTCGCTCCTGCTCGTGATCGTCTTGGCGGCGGTCATCCTGGTTGGCTTGCTGCTGGCGGTGGCCATCGCCATGACCGATGATCTGGTAGTACCGCTTATCTACGCGGAGCGAGTTTCTCTGCCCAGGGCGTGGGGGAAAGTGTGGAGGGGCGTCCGCCGCGATTCGAGCACGTTTCTATTCTTCGTCGTGTTGAGGTTCGCGGTGTCGATGGTCATCGGCATCGGAGTACTGTTCTTTCTTTTCCCGATCCTGATGGGCGTGTCCTCCGGCGCCATCATCACCGCCGCCCTCATCATTCTGGCGCTGCGCCTGGTGGGAATCGCCTGGGCCTGGAACCCGACGACGATTATTCTGGGCGCTGTTGCGGTGGGTCTCCTGACCGGTTTGCTGTTCGTTCTGCTGAGCGTGGCGGGAATGCCCGGCCAGGTTTTTCTGCAGGACTATGGCTTGCGCTTCGTTGCCTCGCGCGTACCGGCGCTCGATGCTCTCCGCCGCGCCTCTGCAGCCGGTCAACGGGAGCAGTGAATTCCTCACCTTCTTCGTTCGCCAGACTCCTCTGTTACGGGCGCATAGCCCTCGGTCGCCGGCCCGCGTGATCGGTTATGCGCCGTGGGCAAATTGTCGGGCCTTTACCGAACGGGTGGCGACCCGCGTCCGCCGCAGAGGGGTTCTGCTTTGATTGCCAGGGAATGGTAGAATTCTCAGTATGGTGCGCCGGGGGACACTCTCTTCGCTTTGCGCTTTGGTACTGTGGATGGGCGGCTGTCCGAAGCGGCAGGGCCCGACGCGAGTCGTGTACGTTCCCGCCCCAACCCCGCCAGCCGCGGCAACGGCGCCTACCACTTCTCCCCGGGTTCTGGTGATCGAAGAGCCTGCGCCGGTGGAAGCAGAGCCGGCCGCCCCGCCCGTGGCGCAGGCCTCCGAGGAGAAGCCGCCAGCCAAACACAAACCTCCGGTGCGAACAGAAACGGCAACCTCACAGGACGAGACTCCGGAAACTTCCCCGCCACCGGCGGAGGTCCCCGCCCTTGAGCAGCGTGCCAGCGCTGCGCAGGAAAGCGCCCTGCGCCTGCAAACTCAGCGCTTGCAGGAAGACGTCCGCCAGCGCCTCGGCCGGCTGAACGAGGCCCGACTGTCCGCTAACGAGCACAAGACCCTCGAGGATGCGCGCACTTTCTTGGCGCAATCCACGCGCGCCCTGGAGAGCGGAGACTTGCAGCGTGGCTTCAACCTGGCACGCAAAGCTTCCCTGCTGGTCGCTTCGCTGGAGTGAGTTCCCGCTGAGACGTGCACGGTGCAGAGGAAGTCAGGGGGAGAGTCTGGAGGGACCGATCGGTTTTCATCCCACGTTGCGCAGGGCCTCCGCGATGCCCATGCGCGAAGCGCGCAAGGCGGGAAGGGTCGCGCTAAGAATGCCCACCCCGACCGCGATCGCTATCCCCAGGCCCACCGTCGTATAGGTCACACCGAAGTCCGCGAGCAAACCACTCTGATTCATAATGAAACCCACACCCAAGTAGAAACCCAACCCGGCGCCGGTGCTAACCAGCGCGCCCACTGCGGTGATTAGGAAGCGGACAACCTTCATTCCCCCATGCAGGGCAGACGAGCCGGCGAAAAGCATCCAAGTGCCGTAGCCCCCCAGCAGGCCTACTCCCAGCGCATAAATAAGTTCGAAAACCCGGCCCTTCGTGGAAGTGATCTGAATGAAGGCGTACGTGGTTTTCGCCCCCAGCGCGCCGACCATGCCACCCAGGAGCGCGATGGCGACCGCCTCGCCCACCAGCAGAAGCAGGATGGCATTGCGGCGAAACCCTAAAGTCTTCAGCACGGCCACCTCGCCCGCACGTTCGCGAATCGACATGGCCATGGTGTTGCCCGCCACCAGCAGAATGGTGAACACCGCCACGAGCGAAACAGCGTTGAGCAGGGCTTTGACATTACCCAGCATGGACACAAAACTCAGATTAAAGGCCTTCTCGGTCTCAGTCTTGGTCTCGGCGTCGGTGTTGTGGAAAGTGCGGTCGATCGCCTCCATGAGCTTGGGCACGTCTTCCGCCGACGCGGCTTTTACCGCCAAGCTGCCCACCCGGCCGGGTCGACTTAGGGCCTCGTCCATATACTCCCAGTGAAAAAACAGGGCGCGTTCCTGCGATGCATCGGAAGGATCGGTGTAAACACCCCGGATGATGAGCTCAGGGTCAAAGGGATAGATCGTGCCGCTTAGGGTAATGCGCTGGCCGATTGTCCAGCCGTACTGCTCCATCAACTTGCGACCCACCAGAACCGCGCTGCGCTCACTTTTCCAGGCGGCCAACTGGTCGGGAGGAACCCGATAGTCATCGTAGACCTCTTCAAAATGGTCCGTTGTGGCGGCGAAGTTCGCAAAGAAGTTCTGCGGGTCTTTGTAAACCCCCCCGAACCAGGTGACGCCCAGCACGTATTTCGCGCCCGGCATGGAGCGCACGGTTTCGAGATACTTGATCGGAAGAACTTCAGTGAGGGAGGTGGCGCGATGTACTACCAGGCGAAGATTCGAGGTGTCGGACCCTTGCCCAAGCGACGCGAGCCGGTCGAGAATCGCCCGCAAGCTACTCACCAGGAAAATGGACACGGTAATGCTCATGACCGTCAAGACGGTCCGGCGGGGGTTGCGCGTGGCATTCGTCCAGATGAGCCGGGCCAATTTCATCGCGGTTCTCCTTGCTTCTGCACGAATGAGAGAAGACCAAAAGCCAATTGGGGCGCCCTGCAAGAGAGGAATTCTAACATGAAGACTGCCGGACGGGACCTGGCCGCCATCGTTTATCCGGATCACGGTTGAGTGCACTCGCGCCTACACGGGTGGCAGGCCGGGAGTGCCCGCCCTTTCTGTGGATCCGCGAATTCTCAATCCGGGCGCCGCGGGGCCGCCAGTCAGGCGCGCACCGCCACATGGGTACTTACTTCGCTATGTTTTTACCAAAGTTGAAACACGGGCCGATCGAGAACCGGGTCGTGAAGCGGCCATCTTTCAGGAGATCGTCGAACAGATGGTCGTAAACGAGATCGGCCTGCACTCGCAGGCCGACGTGCCTGGAGAAGAGGAAGTCGACCCCGCCGCCGAATCCGTAGAACGGAGTGTGGTCCCGCTTCTTCCCGGAGGGCGCCAATTGCTGCACGATAAGCGTGGCGATCGGATCCCCGGGATGCGGAGTTGCGACCTCTTGTATCAGTCCGACAGAAGGCCGAACAAAGAGCGCCACTTGCGAGAAGTGACGGTACGCAAACTGCGGCCCGCCCGCAAAGGTTTGGGTCCTGGAATGAGACGGCACGGATAAGGCATATCCGGGAGGGAGCAGCCCCGCCAGCTCCTGCTGCAATGCGGTCGTCAGCAGGCTCGGCGTCAGCGTCAAATCACCCGCCGAGATGCTGTAGTCGAAGCCCAGCGAGTACCAAGTCTTCGGCCTGACGCCGAACTGCGAGTGAAAACCGTTCTCGAAGAGACTGACATGAGGGCTATCAAGAAAGGTATATCCCGCAAATAAGTCGTAGCGCGTGACATAATTCTGCTGGCCATAAACCGGCGAGGCCGCGAGCAGCAAGACAAGGATGAACATCGCCAGATTTGTGCGCATCGTGTGCGTTCCTGAGTGTCCGGCCTGGATTGGATAGGGCATGATTCTCTCCTGTGGATTGGTTCTTCAATTCCCCGACTTGCGTCCAAGTGGAAAAGGGAAGAAAGGATCGCCATTAGATTTGGCTATGAGGGTCAACACCCGCTGAGCTAAAGCCCTGTGCTACAACACGCCATATACCCGGTCAGAGGCCGCGAGGATATCTTTCATCAACCTCTTAGGATTTAGACTTAAAGGCTTGCGCGTCAATTTCTCGGATGAATTCGCCGAAGAAATGCAAAACAGTCTAGAGTGGCGGCCATTCAGTCGAGCCTCTTCATCAAGATCACGCGCCGGGCTGGCGCTGCTAACCAGGGGTGCGAACCCGCTCTCGTTTTCCGTGTAACCCATATCATTGAATTGGCAGGGAAGCAACGGCTTAGTGTCGTGTCGCAGAAATTCATTGAATGACTCGGCTGGTTAGGGCAGGGCTTCGCAGGCTAAGGCAAGTTCTGAACCGCAGCAGCTTGCCGTGTTTTCTGATCGACCCTCGCAGTGCGCGAGTCTAGAGGGCGCCAAGTTCGGAAACAACAACCACTCTGTTTCCCGTCCCAACGGGTTAAAGGCCGAGTCTATCCGACTCTATCAGTGGGCGGCCAGGGGCGCCCCGTGGGGCCGAGTCTTCTTTATCAAGAACATGAGAGGAATCAGCGATAAGAGCGTGAGCCCCATCAGCCAGAAACTATCGATGAAGGCCAGCATCGCCGCGTGTTGCTGCAGGAGCCCGTAGGCCATGCCGTGTGCCTGCGCCAGAGCGTCAGCGGGGCTGGACCCCGCCCCGAACAAAAGCTGCCGGGCGCCACTCACCATGCCCTGGTACGCCGGATCGAAGGGAGTCAAGTGGCTGACCAGCATGTTCTGATGGAACTGGCTGCGGCGCGCCAGCACGGTCATCACATTGGCGATACCGCAACTTCCCCCGATGTTCCGCGCCAGATTGATGATGCCCGTAGCATTATTGAATTTCTCTCTGGGGATGAAGTAAAACGCCATGACGTTGATGGGGACAAAAAGGAAAGCCATACCTGCGGACTGATAAACTCTCGCCATCATGGCGGTGCGGAAATCGATTTCCAGATTAAACTTTGCCATATGGAACATTGAAAGGGCCACAACCGTGACGCCCCACACCACCAACCAGCGTGCCTCGACTCGAGTCAACAGTTTGCCCACGATGGGCAGCATGATCACCACCACGAGTCCTCCTGGCGACATCACCAATCCGCTCAGAAGCGCCGTGTATCCCAGCAGGGTTTGCAGGAAGATGGGAAGCAACGCCGTGCTGCCGTAAAGGACAAATCCCAGCACGAACATGGTCAGGGTGGCGAGACAGAAATTCCGGTCCTTCAGCAGCCGAAAATCAACGATGGGATCCCGGCGATTGAGTTCCCACACAAGGGCCGCGATCAAGCCGGTCCCCGCCACAATTGCGCACCCCACGATGAAATGCGACTCGAACCAGTCTTCGCGCTGTCCCTTGTCCAAAACGACCTGCAGGAATCCCAAGCCCACGCTCAACAATCCCACCCCAATGAAGTCAATGTGAGTTCCATCTTTCCATCCTTTGCGAGCCAGGAAGGGTGGGTCGAAAATCAGGAAGTAGGTCAGAATAAGCGAAAGCACTCCTACCGGAACATTGATGAGGAAGATCCAGCGCCAACTGTAACTGTCGGTTAGCCAGCCGCCCAGGGTGGGGCCGATAATGGGCGCCATCACCACGCCCATGCCGAAGACGGCCATCGCCATTCCCTGCTTCTCTTTCGGGAAACTCTCCAGCAGGATTGCCTGGGAGATGGGCTGCAAGGCTCCGCCGCCCGCGCCCTGCAGGATGCGGAAAAAGACCAGCAAACCAAGACTGGGAGCGAGCCCGCAAAGCATGGAGCTGATCGTAAAGATGACCACACAGGTCATGTAGAACCGTTTGCGCCCGAAGAGCGTCGAGAACCACCCCGTGAGGGGCAGCACGATGGCGTTCGAAACCAGATAAGAGGTCAGGACCCAGGTGCTTTCGTCGACGCCTGCCGAAAGGTTACCGGCAATGTGCGGCAGCGCGACATTGGCCACGCTGGTATCGAGCACTTCCATGAAGACGGCCAGCATCACCGTGGCGGCAACCAGCCAGGGGTGGGTTTCACCGTTTTGTCGAGCGCTCGCGAAGAGTTGCTTCATAACCAGACGAAATACAGAGGTCCTTCCTTCGTTTCACTCAGAGCATGCCCGGAGCGAAGCGCACGGGACCGGCTTCGCGTCCTCAGAATGACAACGGACCATGGCTTCATGTTCACTTCGTGAAGATCGTGGCATCCACGTTCATGCCCGGGCGCAGAATGGCTTTGTCGGCCGATATCGGATCCAGCAGAATCTTAACGGGAATCCGTTGCACGATTTTCACGTAGTTGCCCGTGGCGTTTTCGGGCGGCAGCAGGCTGAGGCGCGCGCCGGTCGCGCCGGCCACGGAGTCCACGGTGCCGGGAAACGTCCGGCCGTACATATCGACGTGGATCTCCGCTTTCTGGCCGGGGCGCACTTTGGCAAGTTGGGTTTCCTTGAAATTAGCAGTGACCCAAATGTCATTAAGGGGAATTAACGCGAACAAACCCTGACCTGGCTGGACAATTTGACCGACTTCCACGGACTTCCGCGTGACTACGCCATCGGTAGGAGCCACGATTGTGGTGTAGCTGAACTGTAGTTGCGAAGCTTCCAGGTCAGCCCGGGCCTTCGCCACCGTCGCTTCGGCTGACGCCCGATCCGCCTCACGGATTGAAACCTGTTTGTGGTTCGCCAGTGCCTGCTGGAGCATGGCGCGTGCCGAATCGACCTGCGCTTTGGCCGCCTGCATGGAGGCACGGGCTATCTCCACATTCTTCTCCGCCGAGGCAAGCTTTTCGGTATCGGCTTTCAGCTCGCTGTCGGTCACTTGCGCGCCGGCCAGATAGGCGTCGTACTGCTGCTGGGAGATCTCGCCCTTTTCCATCAGGGGTTTCATGCGGGCCAAATCCGCCTGGGCGCGGTCGTTGTTGGCTTGTCGCTTCGCCACATTGGCGCGCGCATAGGCCAGCTCGGCAACGGAGTCCTTCTCGAAGGAGAATCTCGCCCGCTCGTAGTTCGCCTGGGCAGCCGTGAGTTGGGACTCAGCCCCGGTGGTGACGCTGTCGGTGGTTTCCTGGGTGAGCGGAACCCCCACGCCCGCTGCCCGGGCCTGGGCCTCGGCGAGCTCGAGCGCCGCCTTCGACTGATCCAAGCGAGCCTGATTATCGCGCGGATCGATGCGCACCAGCACCTGCCCGGCCTTGACCGATTGGTTGTCAATGATCAGTACTTCGCTGATGGTCCCGTAGATCTTGGAGGCGATGGGCACGATGTGCCCGTCCACCTCGGCGTCGTCAGTAGAAACCCGGTTGTGGTAATGCATGACCAGACCCACCACCACCAGCGCCAACACAGCCGCAACGCCTGCCACGCCACGACGGAATTTCGGGTCGGCCCAGCGCGACGGACCTTTCTCGGCAGTTTCCTGCCCCGCGGGTTCGACGCGGTCTGAATCATTCTCCAGTTCAGCAATCTTGGGGTCCATGCTCGCCATTTTTCGACACCTTCACTTGGAATACAGCCCTTCAATCTGGCCGCCGGCGTGCGCCAAGTCGGCCCGGGACTGATTATAGCGGTAGAGTGCGACAATCTGGTTGTCGCTCGCGCGCGCCAGGGCGTCCTGCGCGCTGATGACTTCAATGTTGTTGGCCACGCCCGCCTGGAAGCGGTCGCGCGCCTGCGAGACTTCCTCTTGGGCCAGCTTCACGCCCAAGTTGGCCACGTCCACCTGGTGCCGCGCGGATTCGAGTTGTGCCAGCGCGGTCTTCACCTCCAACGCGATCTGGTTGCGGAGGTCGGCGCGCTCCTGCTCCAACTTCTTGATTTCCAGACTGGCCTTGGCCATTTCCGCATGGATCCGCCCCCCCGTGAAGAGCGGCACGTCCACGGTTACCTGATAGACATAGGAGGGGATCGCGCTGGGGGCGGACAATCCCTGCTCAGACCAGCCCCCGCCTATGTTAATCGTAGGCAGCCGCGACTCACTGGCGGCACGCTTGGTGAGGTCCGCCATGTGCTGGCGCGCGGCCAGGGCCAGCATCTCCGGCCGGGTCCCGTAGGCCTGCTCCAGCGTCTGGCTGGCCGCAACTTCCGGCGTCTCATAAAAGCTCGGGGTGTCGGCGAGTTCAACTTCCCGATGCGGATCCAGATTCAGCAGCCGCGCCAGGCCATAAAGAGCGACCCGTTGTTGCGTTTCAGCTTCCAGGAGCCGTTGCTTCTCGTTCTGGAGTTCCACGTTGGCGCGCAACGTGTCGATCCCGGTACCCACCCCGTGCTTTTGCAAGTCCTCCGCCTGATCGTAGAGCGCCTGTGCCAGCTCCATGCGCGAGCGCGCCGCGCTGACCGCCGCACTGGCGCGTAGCCCGGCCAGGTATTGCGAAACCACCAGCAGCACCACCTGCTCGCGCACGGCGGTCTCTTGTGCCTGGGTGGCGTTGACCCCCTGGTGAGCCGCCTGCCAGCGTCGCCACAGCGTCAGATCCAACACCGGAATAGAGAAATTCGGGCCGGCTTGAAAAAACTGAAAGGGACCGGCGTGCTCGGCAATGCCCGGAAACTTGCTGCCAAACTCCGCGTAAACATTGAAACGCATCGCCCGGTCAAAAACCTCCAAACCCGCTTGCGGCAGCAGAGCGGAGCGCGCAATGTTACGGTCTTGCTGGCTCTCCGCGAAACTCAGAGTGGCCATCTGCACTTGCGGGTTCTCCTTCAGAGCGGTCGCTACGGCATCGCGAAGCGTCAAGCGGACCGGAGCAGAATCCTGTCCACGCAGACTAGCCGCCGCAAGGATCGGGAGTAGGAGAATCAAGATCAGCTTGGCAGCGGCCGGCTTCGACTTCCCCGCCGTCTTGCCCGGTTTGGCCGGGGGCCTTTCTGCTGCGACTTCCTCAATCAGCGATTTCGGCACCAGGCCCGAGCCGATGAGTTGGCCACCCTGGCCGGAGATAGAGCAGAGCAATTTCTTCCCCTCCGGGTCCGCGAACGTCACGCCGGACAAGTCCACCACTAAACCCTTCATCTTATAGATGTCCGCTGACATGCGCCAGCAACGCTCGAACTCACCGACCCAGGGACCGGAAAGCTTGCCCTCGAGTTTAAGCGTGACCTTTTCACCCACATCGGTAGTCGTGATGCGAAGCATGATGGCATTTCTCCTCTTCCATCCCTGCTAAAAGGCAAAGTCGGGTCCAAACCGCAGTTGCCTTTCTCATTCCAATAACCTGCTTATTTTTCAGCTATTTATGTGAGTTGCTGGAAAGCGTAAAGGCGAAAGCGGCCACCGAAATGCCGAAATGTCGTCACTTGCCGGGATAAGGTCGTCGGCAGGCAAGGGGCTGTCGTAATAGCGCTCGGATGACTACGAAGAGCACCCGAGAGCCCGCCTCGGCGGGCCACACGATGTCGCCATTACCGTGGCTCAGCCGGTAGCCACCGTCAGCGGTCTGCTCACTGTGGGTTTTAGAACCGCCGAAATATCGTCATTTGCCGGTATAGATTCATCGGCAGGTACGGGATGGAAAGTGCTTTGAAAACGCCCTTTGGTTTGGGGTGGAGGGTACTCGAAGGGAAGCGATCTTAAAGGCGAACTCCGAGCGGAGGCTCATACGGCCAGGAACAGGTGATAGATCGTAAACGGACCCTGCGGGCGCGAATGGGCAGACTCGCTGACTCTGGAATCGCCCTTCAGGACAGACGATGGCCCAAAGCGAGGTATTGCACAACATCTCAGCTGCTCATGGTTTGCCTCAACAGAGGCACCGATGGAGGATCGAGCCCTTTCGACTTTCCTGTCGAAGACGTAACCTAGCATGCCACCGCTCGCGAGGCCCTTTGCGTACCGCCCCTCGATGAAACACATCATCCCCTGATCTCCAGTAACATATTCGGAGATGAGGGACTTCTTGCCGGACGGCAATGTAACATGCAGGCGCTTCGCCTCAATTGCAAAGTATGGCCAGGGCTTTCTCACACCGGTCGAATACTTGAATTCCAGGTCAGTTCGGCCCAACTGTTTTTGCCGCACCCGCTTTCGGTCAAAGATCGGGATCTCGCGGGATAGCTCGACAGGGCGGGCTCTCAAAATCGGGTTCTGGTCGAGTTTGTCTCGCAGACGATCACTCAGGTCATTCTCCCATTCAGTGGCGTGAGACTTCCTTAGCCGCGCGCCGCTCTGGAGCACCGCCAAAAGGATGAAGGGAACCTCCTCCTCAGGAAATAACGGTATCCATTTGCCGGCATCGGATGTCATCTTGCTTTGGCCTGCCACCGAGCGTTGGCGATGTAGGCGCTGATTTCGATGGCATCGCTGAGCGCGGCGGTTCGCGTCCACTGCCCACGGAGGGCGGGTTTCACGAGATAAATACGTGTGCCTTCGATAACCAACCCGCTGCGCCGGAACTCGAATCGCCCCCATTGCTCAATGTTTGCCTCTTGCAGCCCACTAAGGGCTTCGGCGAGCTGCCTAGAAATGTCCCGCGTCTCGAAATGCTGCGGTGTCCGTGCTTGGCCGAGCTCGACAAAGCCCAGGCCCAGTTCACGGTCTACGCCGCCATGGGCTCGCACGCGCAAGCTGCCGCTAGCCCAACTGTTGAGTGCCTCTGTCAGCATCGTCGCGTAGGGGTCGAGTCCAGCGGCGTCGATAGGCAGGAGCGTAGGGATGCTTCGGGCGGCCTCAAGCGAAGCAGGCGTATCACTCTTATCAAAGATTTCGCAGGTGTCTTCGACCAAGGCACGTTCCTGCCCGTTAACGCCGAAGTACTCGTAAACCAGGAGATTGAGTTCAGTCTGAATCTTGTCAGCTTTCTCGCGCTGGGACTGGAGCCACTTCGCGCGTTCCTTGGCTTCGGTCGGTTCATCCTCATCTCCATCGGAGAGCCGGAAGGGTCTTGGTTGTTTCGATTTGCTGAACAGGCCCTTGGCATCAATCTCCATCTCCTCCTTTAGTCGACGTACCTTGGCGGCGACCCGTCTGACAATGGAAGCGGCGTTGGGTTGGGCGGCTTCGCTGTCAGGGAGGAAGAACGGCAAGCGCAAGGCTTCGTCACGGTGCACTTGGTCCCGCTCGGTAGCTAAGCTGGCTGCGGTGTGGAACACGAAGTAACGAGCCAGCGGGCTGCGCAAGAACGACGCCAAAAACATAAGGTAGTCAGTGTCTGCTTCCGGCCCCGAAACGCTGCGTAGAGCGTGTTGGTATCGCACTTTATAGTCGAAGAATGCAGCATCGGTGAATCCAACATTCCAGACAACAAGAGGTGGCGCGAAGATTTCCTCCGGTGGTTCGCGCCCAAGTTCATCAAGCGGATATTCTCTAATGCGCAGATACGTGCCAAGCTCGTAACTCAAGGCTTCAGGCAAGACCGGTAGGCCAGTGATAGAAGCCGCTGAGACAACACGGTCGTGGGGGCTCCATCTGAGCGATTTTGGTTTCTCAACCTTGCTGGTCCTTGGCTTGAAACCTACTCCGCAGCGCCAGCGGCTCCTTTCGCGCTTCCAGTCGTCCACGCTGCCAGCGAGCTCATTCAAGCGCGGTAACGAAAAAAGGTAATCCAGAAATTTGAGATCGCGCGGAGTGCCCCAAAGACGTGATTTCCACGCGATTCCTGCAGCCTTTTGCTCTGCGGCTGCGAGCACGAACCGCAACGGAATCCACTTTCGGTCTTGCGGTGCGACCTGGATAACTCCGTCCCGCAGGTCAGCCCGCGACACCTTGGGCGCCACGTACTCTATCTCATGCGTGGCCTCGTCGGGCTTACGCGGAGTAAAAAGCGCGATGTTGCACGGGCAGCGCGCCTCCTTGAACAAGATGCGCCTATAGTCCGCAAGCTGGATGACCTTTTCCAGCGTGACATCGCGAAGCCAACGGGACTGAAAGACATCGGTTTGGTTCAGTAAGACCTTTGACGGCAGCACAAGACAGGCGCGGCCATCTTCTTTGAGTAAAGCCGGCGCCTTTTCCATGAATTGATGAGCAATTTGCTTTGTTCCACGGCCAGACCAAGGGGGATTGCCAATCAACAGGTCAAACTGGCCTTGCCAGTCCGGCGCAATCTCGAAGAAATCCGCTTCGTACACCACCGGATGTTCCGGTGCGCGTCTCGCTCCCTGGAGATGCAAGAGGTTGGGAAGTTTTCCGATTTCACGGATGTAAGCACGCACATGGGGAGGGTCGAATTGGTCAAGAAACGCAAGATAGAGACTGAAGCAAGTGATGCGGCATGCGGTGGCATTTTTGTCCACCGCGCGTAGCGCGTCAAGTCGGTCCAGCAGGGCTTCGGCTTTTGCTCGAAGAGTCGGCTCGGTTCGTTGTTTCGCACGCCACTCAGCAGCAAGGCGGCTGAATAGCATCACTGGGAAAATTCCTGAGCCGCACGCGGGGTCGATAAATCGCCGGCCTTCGTCAAAGAGCGGGTGGATTCCTTCCACCGCAACGTCCAGTGCCATCTCAGCAAGGAAACGTGGAGTATAAAAGGCGCCGGCAGTGCGTTTATCCTCGCTATCCTCGCTTTCGAGAAAGTTTTCGTAAATCGCGCTGATCGTTTCAACCGGAATGAACTTGAAATTGTAAGCCCAAAATCCGAGTGAGCGCTGGCCCGCGGCCTTTGCCAGGTCGTCTCCCCGCAAGAAGCGCCGAACGACCTCGAAGTGTTCCGTTCGGATAAGCGCCTGTTCTCCGCTGAGATCGTCGTTATACATGCTGCCGTTGAATTCGGTTCTCAGCGCTGGAAACAGGGTGCCGTATAGCGCCGGGCCGGGATCGGCGAAGGCATCAAGGAGTTCATAAACATGCCGCCACGGTTTGCCTATGAAGTAATCTGGCAGCTCGATGATCCCCCGGTCGCAGAGGTAACAGGTGAAGAGCAGTCGCCCCAGAAAAGCGTGCGCGAACTGCGGTTCCAGGCCTTGCGCAACGAGCGAGTCGCGGACAGCGGCGAGATTACTCAGTAGATACGCATCGACGGATTCCTTGGGCTCGAACTTCTTCTCGGGGGGGGCAGCGTAGTAATGGCCAGTGCCGAGTTCAGTGTAGAAACGGGCCGCCCAACTCGCTTGCGTGGCAAGGTCGATCTTCTCCACCAGTTGCGCTTCGATGTCTGCGTCGGTTGCCTTGTTCGGATCGACTGGCCTCATCATGGAAGAGAAGACGCGCACGTAGTAAGGGTCACGCAGCAGCAGGACCGTTGCAATGCCCTGATTCCAGAACTGGAGGTGCGCCTCGGCGGCGTCCCTGGCACTCACTGGTTTAGGTTCGTCCCGAAGATAGACGGTCGGAACCCCATTAAGGGTAAGAACGCCGGAAAGATGCATTTCATCCCAAGCGCGAAGGAGCATGTGCTGGTAGGCATAGAGCTCCCGCGCGCGGAGGATGTCCTCTCGCTCGTGGTAGTTGCGGAATCCCCGCGGAGGATCAGGAAGTGGTTGCAAAAGCGCAGCGCTCATTTTTTCAAGAAACGGATAACGGCACGAACGATTCCCTGGACTTGTAGGTCCATCGCGGGTATCAGTTCGGGGTAAAGGGGGTTTTCAGCCCGAAGCCATACCTTCCCCTCTTTATGGACAAGAGTTTTTAGAGTAGATTGGTTGTCGATCAGCGCGGCCACGATGTCGCCATCCCGGGGGATGGCCTCGTGTTCTAGAAGTACAATATCGCCCTCAAATATTTGGCGACCTGTCATCGAATCGCCTGCCACACACAACGCGAAGGCTCGGGAGCGATCAGTGATGCCGTAAGATGTCGGGTCCAGATTAAGGCGTTCGCCGGATGATGTCAATGCCTCATGCGGGAGCCCGGCCGCAATGCGTCCAAGCAGCGGGATGCCGATGCTCTTCCGAACCAGTTTCAAACTGCGTGCAAGCCCTTTGTTACGGGCCACGAACCCTTTCTTCTCTAGGGCGGCGACATGATCGGCAGCAGCCTTTGGGCTCTTATATCTGAACCGCCCACAAATCTCGCGGTAAGTTGGTGGCGGCTCGCCTCTTTCGCTCCGATCTTCAAGGAAATGAAGCACTTCCAGTTGCGCCACTGTCAGTTCTTTCGGCATACTAAACAAATGTATAGTATACCGCTCCTAGAAGCAATATAATTCTCATGTCAGTTTGCGGTCTCGATTGCACCACGGCACACTCCTAAATCATGCCGAGTGCGTAGCTCGCCGGATTGGGCCTGAAAACGTCCATACCGGAAATTGGCCGAACTGGCCTGATGCCAGAAAATTCAAACTGTACCAGAGCGGGTAGCCACAGTCAGTGGTTTGCTGACCGTGGGCCTTTTTCATGCCCCATACCCAAGATGCAACAGGCCGAAGTCAATTGGGAAGCGGCACGTCGCAATCGTCACCTTATCCGAAGCAAGATTGCTGAATCTGGATAGCCAGCCTTCAAACCACTCTACCAACCGGTCCGGCACGTGATTAAACTACTCCGGCACGCTATGCCTTCGTCATGAAGGGAAGAAGCCAGGGGCAAAACTGCATTGACTGTGGCTTATATCTACCGGCTTTCGCTCCCGCCTTGCGATCGGAGGAGGGCTAATTCAAATCCTCCATGATTCCACGTGCCAGCCTCCCGTATTTGGCGTATGCGCGTTCAAGCCGTTTGTTCAGCCATGCCATTCCTTGGGGGGATAACTCGACTGCAGGTTGCTGCATGTAAGCTCTGCGAGGGTCTGTGTTGCCTGCCCCATCTCTCGCATTACGCTTCGTTGACGCGTACGAATCTGCCTTGAGCGCATCCATCAGTTCATTAAGCGAGACGCCGTTCGCCAGACTGCCGGCAATAAACTCGGCGTGATGGACGCGCACATAGTGGGGCCATTTCGCTTTCCACCCTCGCTCCCGAATGTCACCGGCACTCGCATCGTCGCGGCCGGGTTCGTGATGCATTCCCACCGCGCGGCCATAGATCAAAACATCGTTCGGGTTCGTGACGAGTCGACCCATGTACATGATCGCACCATCTTGTACCTTTCGCGGCCGCTTACCGCTCGGGTAAGCGCAGGCCCAATGCGAGCCGGATCGTCGCACCTCTTCGAGAATCTGCATGGTGCGTTCCGCTCGGTTGTCACTTTTCCCAAAGAACTTGACGAAACCATTCTCCGCATCGCCCACCCATGGAGGGAGTGCAATCGATCTAGGCGGGCTCCCCACATCCACTCCCTCATCGCCCAAGCCGGGCGCAGCTCCCTCGCGCGCTCCACCGGCCAAGAATCTAGATACCTTCTGCTCCCAATTCGCCAACTTTGCAACTGGAAGGTCCTGCCCGGCTCGATCCCAAAGTCTGTTGAAGTATTGGTGACACGGGTTAAGAACCCGGGCGTCTTCTGCCACAAACCCGAGCTCGTGGTTTGTTAGCAAAGCGGCTTCGGTCAGATTGGCGGATGTGACGATCGCGCGGCTCTTGCCAAACAGGTAGAGCTTGGCATGTAGGTTGCGAACGCCGCGAACTTGCGCGCCGCTTTCCAGCAGCATTCGAAGTGCGGAAATGTCACTCACACGATCGGCAAAGTCGCTGAGATTGAAACGGGTAATCACTTGAAGTAACTTGGGCCTTCCGTGCTTCAATAAGCGTTGTGCTACACGCTTTTTGATGAACGGACAGACGATCCGAATGCTCGTATGATTCGTCTTCAGTGCCTCATCCAACTGGTTGTCCCAACCAGAATCGATCAAGCGGAAGGTCACAAAGCACCCCCCGCTTCGTCAGCACTGCTCTGAAGTTTAGGGAAGATGGCAGCGAACGCAGCCCGCACATCGGCAAAAAGTTTCGCGTCCACGGGCTTTTGGCAATGGACGGTGTTCATAACCTCGTACCCAGCCTCGTACATCGAGTCGGCCAGGGCCTTCTCTAGCGAGGCGATAACGTCCCTGCGACTAGAGTGATGGTCTGCATTGCTCGCTTCTTCCAATATGGGACCTTGCGCCACCAATCGATACGAAAACGTCTCAAGGTTGACATCCGCGCCATGGCCGCTAAGAAGACGTCGGAGCACATTGGCCCTCTTATTGAAACCGAGATGCTGGCCCATGCGATTGAAAGGTGATTGTGCGTTGGTGGATGAACTATCCCCGGTACGCCCAATGTAATAGACCTTCGCGCCACTTGGTTTGATGATCTCCCAGATATAGAGCCAGAAACCACGCTCCAACAGCGCTCCGTCGAAAGTCAATTCGTAGACGGTGTTCTTGGTTTTACTTATTGGTCTCCGCATGGCGACAGTGTACAACAAATCTTGTGCCGGTATAGTCGGCAAAGCGGGGAGCGCGGAGGTGGAGACTGGAGGGGGCGGAAATTGAAGATTGCAGATTTGAGATTCAAGAAGGGTTGCGCGGAGGGGAAGACTGGGGAACTGGAAATCGGAACGGAGGAGCCGGTAGCGCAGAGTCCCTGGTTTTGAGACTCTGCGGCTTTTTCGGGGTTCGAACCTCAGGCGCGTCCTCGATGCATTAACAAGAAGTGGGTGTTTATTAGATAAAGAGCCGCAGAGCGTGAAGTACACACACTCTGCCCTACGTGCTCCCCGAGCCCCGTCAGGGGCGCAACATCGTAGCCCAGAACGTAAGCCCTGGAGAAAGAACCCTCACCCCGCCGACGGGAAGCACTGCTTCCCCGGCACCCCTCTCCCGCGCGGGCGGGATGGAAACTGCGTTCTTCCGGGAAGCCGCTTACGCGCTGTGGTTCGCCTTCTACAACTTCTGCCGCGTGCATCAAACCCTACGCGTCACCCCGGCCATGGCAGCTGGCCTCGCCGATCACGTATGGACATTCGAGGAAATGCTAAGTAGGATTACCCCCTGAATACAGAAAACTCGCCAACAGCAAGAAACTACCCTGGAACTCGCATTATGATTGGTACAGAAGACAGGGGCAGGTCAGTCCTGATTTGGCTTTAACGCGCCGTACAGGTGGCGCTGGTCACGGCGTGCGCATTCATTCTGGTGCTGATGGCGGCGGCGGTGATCAGCATCCGGCAGAGCATCCGGCGGTCGCCTGGCAGAGACAAGGCGCGGGTGCCGTCGCGGGCCTCGTTGGAACTGGGACCCGATGTCGCCCCTGGCGGGGCTCAGGATTCCTTTCGCTACGTCCTATCCCACGGCTGGCTCGCCGTGGGCCACACGATGTCGCCATTACCGTGGCTCAGCCGGTAGCCACCGTAAGCGGTCTGCTCACTGTGGGGTTTTAAAACTGCCGAAATACTCACTTGCCGGGATAGATTCATCGGCAGGCAGGGGTGTAAAGTCTTTTGAAAACGCTACAACGCAATGGTTTACGCGGCGGATCCCCGCGACTGTCCCGAGCCGCTGGACCCGAGTCACGAACAAGTAAGGCGCCGGCACCCGGGTACTGGATCATTTGAAAATGTACTGGAAAGGCAACTTTTCAGGCTGGGTCCCAAACCCCACCGGGACCATCTGAGCGACCGCAACTTGGTCTAGGATGAGCGAAAAGATTCCTCCGTTCGTTAAGTGACCAGCCCTCTAGGCGGGAGGACCCATGTCCCGTTTCCATACGCTGCGCAGCACGCCAAGTGCGATGGGTAACGCTCCGACGAGGATGAAGGTCATGTCACCTGCCATGCGCACCCATTCCAGCTTGTGGTAGAGACCGCCCATCACGAATGTCAGCCGACGCGCGTGCCAGTACCCATTGGCGATCGAGTCCCAGAGTTGAATAACGCCTGCGGGAAACAGGTCCAGAAGGATCATAAGGGCGAGGCCCACATTAACACCCCAGAAGCCGACCCGGACGAACTTCTCTGTCCCCTTCCAGACGGCGTCGGACTGCATGGCCCGTAAGCAAAAGACGAGGACCGCCAGCGCCAGCATCCCGAAGACGCCAAAGAGGGCGGCGTGCCCGTGGTTAGGGGTCAGTCCCGTGCCCACCTCGAAGTAGGACACAATCGGCAGATTGATCAGGAAGCCGAAGATCCCGGCGCCAATAAAGTTCCAAACACCGACCGCCATAAGGAAATAGATGGCCCACTTCTGGGTGGTGGCGAATTCCTGGCCGCACACGGAGCATTGCTCGTTCTTCAGCTTGATGAAGTCCCAGGCGTCCAGGGTCAGAAGCGTCAAGGGCACAACCTCCATGGCGGAGAAGCACGCCGCCAGGCCCATGTTGAGCGTCCCCTGACCGGTGAAATACCAGTGATGGCCCGTCCCAATGATTCCGGCGCTGAGGTAGAGGATGGCGTCCAGGTAGATCAGGCGCGTGGCGGTCTTGGTGCTGACCACACCCATTTGGTGAAACATGATGGCCACGAGGACCGTGGCGAAGAGCTCGAAGAATCCTTCCACCCAAAGATGGATGATCCAGAAACGCCAGTTATCGATGACTGCGAAGTTGGTCTGGGGGCCGTAGAAGAGCGCGGGCAGGTAAAAGACGGGAATGGCCACGGCTGCGTAAAGAAAGAGTGCGGATAGCTCACGCTTGCCAGGACTCTTCATGGCGGGTTTCAAGGCCCGGAACATTAGAAAAAGCCAGAAGACAAGGCCCGCCGCCAGCAGGAGCTGCCAGAACCGCCCGAGATCCAGGTATTCGGAACCCTGATGCCCGAACCAGAACCAGAGGCGCCCGAGCTTGTCGTTGATGCCCAGATACTCTCCGAAAAGGCTGCCAAATACCACCGCTGCGAGTGCGCCAAGAAGCGCGTAAACGCCAGCCTTTTGGCCCTTGGGCTCCTCGCCGCCCACCCAAGGCGCCAGGAAAAGGCCGCCCCCTACCCAGGCCGTTGCGATCCAGAAGATGGCGAGTTGGAGGTGCCAAGTGCGCGCCAGAGTGTAGGGCAGGAACCGAGCGATGTCGAACCCGTAAAAGCCTCCCGGCTCCACCCGGTAGTGGGCAATTGCGCCTCCCAGGAACGATTGCGCCAGGAAGAGTAGCGCCACCACGGCAAAGAACCACCCGGTGGCCCATTGGCTGGGCGTCAGTTTCAGCGGCGTAGGAGCGGAGTGCGTGGTGTGGGCAGTGTCGCCCTCACCCTTCCAGCCCAGGTAGTCAAACTTGCCGACCACAAAGAGGATCAGGCCCAGCCCTCCCAGGAGGGTGACGAGACTCATGGCACTCCAGACATAAGCCTCGACGGAGGGCCGGTTGCCCACCAGGGGATCATAAGGCCAATTGTTCGTGTAGGAATAGTCCTTGCCCGGGCGGTTCGCCGACGCCGCCCAAGCGGCCCACGCGAAAAAGGCGGTCAGCGCTTTGAGCTCCGTGGGGTCCTTGATATAGCTGGCAGGCAGTCCGGGAGCGCCGCCCTTCCTGATGAAGTAATCGCTCCATTCGACTGTCTGGGTGCGATAGGCCGCCACCTCTCCGGGGGTAAAGAGAAGCGTCCGCGAGGCCGGTTCGTAGCGGTTCTCCTTAAGAACCCTCCGCATCTCCACGGAGGCAACGATTTGGTCATCAGGCGAAAGCTGCGCGAAGGGTTTGCCGTACTTTTCCACCGCGATCGTATCCCGAGTCACCTCGCTGAGCCGGTGCAGATACTCGGCGCTGTAGTCAGGCCCCAGATAAGCCCCGTGACCCCAAAGGGTTCCGTGTTCCATGAGGCCGTATTTAAGGAAGACCTCCTGGCCTTTTTGGATATCGGCTCCTGTGAACACTACATTTCCCGCCGCATCCACGGCCTTGTCGGGAATGGGAGGAGCGTTCGTGTAGGTTAAGACCGTTACGTAAGACAAAACCGAGAAACCACCGATCATGACGAGAATCGCCGCGTGTCGCCACCAAGGAGAAAGCCCCGTACCGCTACCGGACGTATCTGCCATTTCATGCCCCCATATAATTTTTAGCCAGAATTACCAGCACGAGGCCCGAAGCGATCCATAGTTTCTTGTAGCCCATCTTCTGTGCCTTTCAGAATGAGTATTTTCGTTCAGGTCGCCGTCCAAGTATGTCGCAACGCGATATACTATACCCCTAAAGAAGGTGGACGCCTGGCAAAACTGAGGAATATATTTAATGCAAACACCGTCACTGCGGTCATTTCCGTAACCGCAGAGAGGGGAAGCCACGACCACGCGGAATGAAGGACACCCTGATACGCCAGAATCTCAGAAGTGACCCGCAGCAGGCACCCCACGCTCAAAAGCACCATTGCTAGAAACATCAGCCGGGTGCTGAACAGCGTCCTCCCGGCAAAAGCCGGAAGAACACGCTGGCCGATGGCGAACACCATGGTCGCCAGAAAACCCGCCGTCAACGCATGACGTGAAGCCCCCCAGATCCCCTGGGATCTCATTACCGACGCGGCCCAGATGCCCAACCCCGCGGCCACCAACGCCCAGACGTAGGCAATTCGCACAAAGCTCGGAAAACTGCTGTGGGCGCCTCTCACCTTGGCGCGGCGCTCCGGCGATTCAAACAACCCGAGCGCGAAGACCGCCAGCGCGATGCCGGCAAAGAGAAAGAGCGCGGCGGTTCGTGGTCGGCTCAGGAACGCCGCCAGCACGCCCAGGGAATTCAGCGCCACGGCCAGCAGCAGGCTCCGCCCACGCACCGGACGCAAACCAAGAAACACGGGAAGCCATTTGGCGCTGAAACCCCAAACGAAAGGCACAAGGAAACCCCAGGTTTGAAGGACCAGAAAGCATTGGTCGAAGGCGACCGGCAGTTTTGGTGACCTCCCCAAGAAGGCGAGGAAAATGGTCGCACCCAGGTTGACCACGAGTGCAAGCAGCAAACCGATTGACCCGGCGATCACGACAAATATCCACTGTTCCAACTTCGCCTTGCCGGAGTCCTCAGGCCGGTGGCCGGAAATGGTGTGAAAAAATATCGCGAAGGCGGCGAGTTCGAGCGCCGCGGATACCGGCAACAGCGCCCGCCAGTGCCACTGATAAACGTTTGTCAGCCACCGCACGGTAACGCCGGAAGTCCAAAGTCCCCAGGTGATCCGAGTCACCGACATGGCGAAAGGCTGGGCGCGGCGCAACTTGGGAAGCGAGTAGAATCCGATCCCTAGGATAAATGTTCCAATCCAACCGAAAATCTGGGCATGGCCGTGCGCCTGGATCCATGTTGGCAATACCGAGTTCGCCGCCCGGCTGCCGCTGATCGCCACCAGGTTCCAGACCCCCAGGAATGTTCCTGGCAGCAGCATGAAGAACAGCCCGGTGCTGATGTAGAGCATCAACATGCGCGCCATGGTGGTCTCGCGCGCGGCGGTAATCGTGAAGACCTCCGCCGGTGGTAGTGGGCTTCGGACCTCTTCCTCGGATTCGATCAGGGTGGCAGCCATAGATGTCCCTCCTGTCAGTTTCCCTTTTCCATCGCGATGGCCCGGGGGAACAGAATGTTGTTTTCCAGGTGGATGTGCTGGTGGAGATCGGACTCCAACTCTGCCAAAGTTCTGTAGAGGGTCTGAAAGCTCACGCATCCATCCGGTGGAACCGTATAGCCATTGCTGGTTGCCCGCAGGGCGCGCAGGGCGTTGCCGGCGGAATCATGCTCATGCTCCATCATGGACACGGGATTCTGCACGGTGCCAAAGGGCGCGGGCAGTATGGGCTCCCTTTGGAGTACGGATTCCTCCATCTTTTCGATGTACGGAAACAGCACCATCTCCTCCTTCAGCAGGTGGGTGGTCAATTCCTGTTCCAAGCCGTGGAAGGTCTCGCGAAGCTGCAGAAGCTCAGGATGATTTTTCGCGTGGACCGAGCAAACTTTGTCGAAGAGCGGCCCGAGTCGGGCAATCTCCTGACGGGTGTACTGGTGGTGGGTGTTCTTGATGTGAGCGATCACGTCGGCCAGTGGAACCGCTTGCCAATTGATGTGGCTGGCCGTTGCATTGCCGGAACTCTGCGCCGCTTCCAGCGCGTTAATCACCTTCTCGACCGGCACGCTTGCCGCGCGGCAGGCTTGCTCCAGAGTCTGTTTGCCGCCACAGCAGTAATCGATACCCAATCCTTCAAAAACTCTCGCGGCGCCCGGTTGTTCCAGGGCCAATTCCCGAACCGTTTTTTCCATCGTCACGCTCATGGCTTCCTCCTCGCGGGCCACGGGTCAATACTGTATGGCCGCGCTTGATATCTCGATATTAGGGAAGCGATGGAAGCAAGCCGATGACTTTTGTCACGGGGCTGTGAAATTGCTGGATTGAGGAGGGGCGGAAGTCATTCACTGGCGAGGTTTTCGTCTTCGAGAGCTTTCAAGTTGCGGATTAGGATGTTGCGCCCGTCGATTTTCAGCGTTCCCTCCGCCTGCAAGCGGGAGAGATTCCGGGAAACTAGCTCGCGGACCGTTCCAATCTGCGCCGCCAGTTCCTGGTTAGTGATGGGTAAGGTAACTTCGACGCCCTCGGCGGAGCGCTTGCTCGACGCTTGCGCCAAGCGCAGGAGAAAGGACGCAAGCCGGTGGCGTACGGTGGTGAACGACAGTTCTTCGATAATTCCCACTAGGCGTCGAAGACGCGCGCCGACAACCTTTAGGACTTTAAGGGGGACCTGCGGATGAGCGAGGCAGAGCGCCTGAAAATCCTGCTTGCTCACAAAAAGCAGAGTTACGTCGTCGATTGCCGTTGCCGACGCCGGGTAGTTCCCCTCATCGAACACCGGCAACTCGGCAATCGAGCCGCCTGGGCCATCAATGCTGAGAACTTGTTCGCGTCCGCTGGGGGAGCTTTTGAAGATGCGGACGGTACCGGACTCAACCACGTAAAGTCCCGAGCAAGGTTCGCCTTCGCCAAATATCGTCTCGCCCGCGGAGTAATGGCGGGGAACAGTACGCTGGGTTAGAAAACCCAACTCGCTTCCCGTAAGCCCGGAGAAGATCGGAGCCTTCGCTAGCGTTTGGCCCAGTTTATTTGTGGAGTCCGGCACAGCGAATATTGTACCAGAGCACTCCGGCCAACGAGAATTTGTGTTCACCTTGTCAGTCTGCCTCCCTGGCAGTCAACTGGGGGGTGTGTCGGACCATCGAATGCGGGGGGGAGGCGAAATCAACTGCAAAGGCGGATTGGGAGTGATAAACGCCCTTTTCGGAAAGTGGGCATTTCGTGCGGGCTGCTCGCTGCAGAGTTCAGTAAAGAAAAGGACTACAATCGGAAGGTGGACCGTTGGATAGAGTACGCTCGGGGCGATCCCCCTGATCCCGCTGTCCGATACAGCCCTATGACTTCTCAGGCCAAACCCTAAGCTAGGAGTACAATTGTCGCGCCAGCAGCGGCGAATCAAGCAATGCGGTCGGCTTCTGGCGCGCATTCACACCAGTGTGCCGAAAGCTCACCGGAGCGCCTGCCACAAAGCGTCCCGCACCTTTTTTGAGGGAGCGGGGATCTTGCGCACTTGATATCGACGGCACGCCTCCACCGTGTTTTTCAGGCTTTCGAGGTAGGCGATGCAGGGGTCGCAACCTTTCAGGTGACGCTCCAGATCGCGGCAATTCTTTACCGGAAGTTCGGCGTTCAGGTAGTCCGAGAGCATGGCGAAGACGTGTTTGCAACGCCGGTCAGGCATGACTTTTACTCTTCCTTTCAGTAAGATGCTGAGCATGACCGGCCAGGGCATTGCGAACAAAGACGCGCGCCCGGTGAAGTCGCATCTTCGTCGTCTCTTCGGAAACGCCCATTACCTCCGCCACTTCCCGGGTATCGAGTTGCTCCATATCGCGAAGGATCAAGACCAGACGATAATGCTTGGGGAGGGCCAAAATGGCGTCTTCCAACCTGCCTCGTAATTCCTTGTTTAGAATAATCTGTTCCGGCGTAATCAGCCATGATTTTGTCCCCGTTGGTAATAGCTCCAATTCTTTGGGCATCAAGTCATCCAGCGAGAGCATTTGTGCAGGGGCAAACTTACTTTTCCGGCGGCTCATCAAGCACTGGGTTTTGGCCACTTTGTAAAGCCAAACCGCCAGCGCCCGCGCGTCAGGAAACTCTCTGAGTTGGCGCGCCAGGCGGATCAGTGTTTCCTGGGCGGTGTCTTGAGCATCCTCGTGGCTTCCACAAACCTTCATTCCAAATCCGTAAACAACCCCTTGCAGGGTTTCGAGAGCACGCTCGGCATCCTGGCGATTTCCGGACTTTAGGATTTCGAGTGCCTGTTCAATTTGAGTATTCACCAGGCGCCTTCTCCCAACGAAATGGCCTGAAAACACAGCACGTTTGTAGTATCGCACTTCCGGCGCAGGAATGCGATTCCGCCGGACCCGGGGGTTGCGCAGGACCTCACGCTTGCTTTCGGAGTGCGACGACTTGTCGCCGCTTTTGCTTGCCGCGACTAGTCGCGGCGAGTCACCGACCGCTGACGAGTCAGCGGTAGAAAAAGCGGGAGCAAGCTCCCGCACTCCAAAACTTTCCTGTTACCTCTCCCGGCAAATTGCATTTATAGGTATGAGAGGAGGGAAATGCACGCGGACTCAGGTGCTCAAAAACCCCGGGTGTCTCGGCTCGGCCGGGGTCATGGTTCCCGCAACCGCTTGACTCTCGAGCACTTTCGCGCCCTCAGAAAAACTCCCGAAAGAAACCTTAAGGCGGCCCGATGATGCGCACTGTCTTTGTCCCTATCCTTCTGATAATACTCTGCTCTTTGCACGCCGTGGCCGGTCAGACGCCGGAGCCTGCACCGCGAAATTTAACCCTCGCGGATGCCGTCCGCGTGGCGCTGGAGAAGAGCCCAACGGTGCAAGCAGCGGTTGCCTATGCCCAGGCAGTGCATGAGGGAATTGCCGAAGCCAAGGCGGCGCGGCTGCCGCGGGTGGATTTTTCCGAAGGATTTACGCGTGGCAACAATCCCGTTTACGTTTTCGGCGGATTGCTGACCGAGCGGCAATTCACGGCGGGCGATTTTGGCCTGAACTTTCTCAATACCCCTCCACCCCTCGATATTTTTCGCACACAATTCACCGCTGCCCTGCCCTTGTACGATGCCGGCCAGACTGGCCGCCGAATCAAGGACGCGAAACTGAGCGCGCAAGGCGCCGGCGAAACTGGCCAGCGCACGCGGCAGGAAGTCATCTTCAATGTCGTGAAAGCCTACACGGATGAACTCCTGGCCCGGGAGAACACCCGCGTGGCAGAAGCGGAGGTGAAGTCAGCGCAGTCGGACCTCCATCGCGCCGCGGCACGACAGGAGGAAGGCCAAGGGGTGCCTTCCGACCTGCTGAGCGCACAGGTGCAACTGGCCCGGTCGAAGGAGGACTTATTGCAAGCGCAGAACGCCATCGACCTTGCCCATGCCGCGCTCAATGTGGCCATGGGGTTGCCGGAGGACGCCGCCACCACTATTGACTCGGGGCTAAAGGAATCCAATTTTGAACCTGGCGAGTTGGCCGACCGCCAACAACACGCCCTCAAGAGCCGGCCTGATCTTCGCAAAGCTGACTTGGGAGTTGAGCGCGCCGCCAACGGCCAACGCATGGCCCGCGCTGAATTTCTGCCCAAGGTGAACGTTTTCAGCTCTTGGGAGGAGGATAACCAGACATTTCTCACGCGGGGTGGCAACAACTGGACGGCCGGCGTCAGCCTGACCTTCAATGTTTTCGACGGCGGATCGAATCGGGCCCGCTTGGCGGCCGCTCACTATCGGCAAAGCCAGGCGCAAGCCCAACTGGCGCAAATGGCCGCCGCCGTCAAACTTCAGGTGCGCGAGGCCTACCTGAACCTGACGACGGCCCAACAGCGAGTAGCAGTCTCACGCCAGGCGCAGTCGGAAGCCGAGGAAAGTCTGCGCATCATCCAGAATCGCTATGAAGTAGGTTTGGCAACCATCACGGACTTGTTGCAAGTCGAAACCGCGCACACCAGCGCCCAGAAGAATTACTTGAACGCGTTGTTCGATTATCGCCTCAGTTACGCTGCGTTGGAATTGGCTACCGGCGAGCTTGCACTCGATTCACCGGCGGTTAAAGAGCAGTAATGAGTGATGAGTGAGAAGCAAAAAGGCCAGTTCAAAAAAGGGAGCGACGGGGGAATAGTGAGCGGGGAAAAGGTTGGACCACCTGTTTTTGCTCTTCACTCTTCACTCATCACTCGTCACTGCTTTGTCACTTGTCACTGAAAAGGATGAAACACCCTATGCATGGAAAGAGAATCCGCTCCCTCACCTCGATCTTCATCGCAGCAGGATTTATTTCTGCCTGTAGCTCGAAGACGAAACAGCCTGCGGAACCCGCGCCGGTGGTCAGCGGGGTGCAAACTGAAATTGTGCACCTAGAGTCCGCACCTCAGCTTTATGAGGCAGTCGGCGCCATCCGGTCTGCCAACACCGCTGTCCTGGCGGCGCAATTGTCCGGTACGGTCCGCGAAATCCGCGTGAATGCCGGCGACCATGTCAAGCGCGGTCAACTTCTCGCGGTGCTCGACGACCGCAACGCGCGTGCCCAGGTGCAAGGAGCAGAGGCGGGCGTGGCCGAAGCTATCCAGGGAGAGGCGGAAGTCAAGGAGGCACTCAAGGCTGCCACCGCCGACCGCAAGTTTGCGGAAGCAACTTTTGACCGCTACAAGGCTTTGCTCGCCAAGAACTCCCTGAGCCGTCAGGAATTCGATGGGGCGGAGGCGCGCTACGGGGCGGCGCTCGCCCACGAACGCTCCCTGGAAGCCAAAAAACAGCAGATCATGGCTCGCCAGCAGCAGGCACGCTCACAGCAGGACTCGGCGCAAACCTACCTCAGCTTTTCGCGCATTGTTTCTCCCCTCGACGGCGTGGTGACTGCAAAATCCGTGGACGCCGGGACGGTGGTCATGCCCGGCGCACCGGTGCTGACCGTGGAGGAAACGACCCACTATCGCCTGGAAGCAAGCCTGCCGGAGGAGTATCTCCCCGACGCTAAAGCCGGCGACAGCGTCTCCATCTCGACCGAGCACGGCCAATTCGCCGGGCGCGTTGCGGAGGTCGTGCCGGCGGCGGATGTGACCAGCCACTCCTTCCTGGTGAAGATTGATCTTCCCCATGATTGCAAATGCCGTTCCGGTGAATACGGCCAGGCAAGCTTCCCCATCGGCGCAGCCCAACGCCTGGCGGTGCCCGGCTCGGCGGTGGTCGAACACGGCGAGTTACAGGGAATTTTCGTCGTAGCCGCGGATGGCAATGTGGAATACCGGCTGGTGAAAACAGGAAAGACTTTCGGGAAACGAGTGGAGATTCTCTCCGGCCTCGCCGCCGGGGAGAAGGTCGCAATTTCCCAGACCGATCGCTTGCGTGATGGCGCGCGCGTGGAGGGCCTATGAGCACGCGCCAGCTCGGCTTCGCCGGGCGCATCGCCCACTATTTCATCAATTCCAAACTTATCCCGCTCGTCATGATGTTTTCGATTTTGCTGGGTGTGTTCGCCGTGCTCCAGACACCTCGCGAGGAAGAGCCGCAAATCGTCGTTCCGATGATGGACGTTTTCGTCGAGATGCCCGGCTCGAGCGCGCAAGAAGTGGAGCAGCGCGTCACCACGCCGATGGAAAAGCTCATCTGGGAAATCTCCGGAGTCGAGTACATCTATTCGACGACGCGGCCGGGGCTCAGTATGGCGATCGTCCGATTCAAGGTGGGTGAAAAGGAAGAAGACTCCATCGTCAAGCTTTACAACAAACTCTATTCGCACTTTGATCTGATTCCCCCCGGCGCCTCGAAGCCCATTATCAAGCCGCGCTCGATCGACGACGTCCCCATCCTGGCGCTCACTTTCTGGAGCAGCCGTTACGATAGCTACACGCTGCGCCGGGTGGCCAGCGAAGTCGATCGTGAGATCAAGAGCATTGATGATGTCTCGCAAACGCAGGTGATCGGCGGCGAGCGCCGGCAAATTCGCGTGCTGCTCGATCCTGGCCGCATGGCGGGATACGGCGTTGCGCCAGCCATGGTCATGGGCACCATCGATCGCGCCAACCAGCGCCTGCAAGTGGGAGAGTTTGCGGCGGCAAATCAAGAGTACAACGTTGAGACGGGCGACTTCCTTCGCAACGCTGACGACGTGGGACGCGTGGTGGTGGGAGTTTCTTCCGGCCGCCCGGTCTATCTCCGCGATGTGGCCGAGGTTCGCGATGGCCCCGAGGAACCCGCGAACTACGTGCTGTTTGGCACGGGCGCCGACGCCGAGGTGAAATCTTCCAGCCCCCCGGGAGAGTCGCCGGCGGTTACGCTCACCGTCTCCAAGCGCAAGGGCAAGAACGCGGTCGCAGTGGCCAAACATGTCATGGAAAAAGTAGAGAGCCTGAGAGGGACTTTGATTCCGGCCGGGGTGGAGGCCACGGTCACGAGGAATTATGGCGAGACCGCCCAGGAAAAATCGAACGAATTGTTGCAGCACCTTCTGCTCGCTACTCTGTCCGTGACCGTGCTCATCGCCCTGGCGCTCGGCTGGCGGTCAGCGATGGTGGTCTTGGCCGCCGTGCCGGTCACTCTGGCGCTGACCTTGTTCATCTATTTCATTAATGGCTACACGCTCAACCGCGTCACACTTTTCGCGCTGATCTTCTCCATTGGCATCCTGGTGGACGACGCCATTGTCGTCGTGGAGAACATCACCCGGCACTTCCATCTCCCGGAGAATAAGGGGCGATCCCTGGCGGACGTCGCGGTGGAGGCGGTTGACGAAGTTGGAAACCCAACAACTCTCGCCACCCTTACCGTTATCGCCGCCATTCTGCCCATGGCATTCGTAGGCGGATTAATGGGACCGTACATGCGGCCCATTCCCATCGGCGCATCGCTCGCCATGTTGTTCTCGCTCTTTATTGCTTTCGTGATTTCTCCCTGGGCGGCGTTGCGTATGCTCAGGAACTCAAAAGCGGGCCACGGGGAGGGCGAAGGAGGGCAGGAAGGCTGGACCACCCGTCTCTATCGGCGGTTGATGATGCCTTTGCTGGTCGACGCTCGCAAGCGCGCCCTGTTCCTGGGGGGCGTGGTGCTCCTTTTGCTCGTGGTGCTCGCCTTTCCGCTTCTGAAGATTGTTCGCGTCAAAATGCTTCCCTTCGATAACAAGAGCGAGTTCCAAGTGATCATCGACATGCCGGAAGGAACGACGCTCGAACAGACGGCGCGCGTCGCGCGCGAGATAGCGCGCCGCGTGGCCCAGGAACCGGAGGTCGTCAACTACCAGGTGTACGCGGGCACGGCGAGCCCTTATAACTTCAACGGGTTGGTGCGCCATTATTTCTTGCGGCAAGGCGCGAACGAGGCTGACATTCAGGTGAACCTGCTCCCCAAGGGCGAGCGCTCCGCGCAAAGCCACGCGATTGCCAAGCGCGTGCGTGACGCTATTGTGCCCATCGGGGAGAAATACGGGGCCAAACTGAAAGTGGCGGAAATTCCGCCCGGCCCGCCGGTGTATCAGACGCTGGTGGCAGAAGTTTACGGCCCGGCATACAACCAGCAGATTGACATTGCGCGGCAGATTCGCGACGAATTCAAAAAGACTCCGGGCGTGGTGGACGTGGATTGGACCGTGGAGGCCCCGGAGGTGCAATACCGCTTGGTGGTGGATAAAGAAAAGGCCGCGCTGGCGGGTGTCTCGGCCGACCAGATCGCGCAAACGTTGCGCCTGGCGGTGAGCGGCGCGGTGGTCGGTCTGGCGCATCAACCCAATGAGAAAGAGGACGTCGACATCGTGCTGGAAGTCCCCCGAGCCGAGCGCAGCAGCATGACCGGCCTGGGTGAAATTCGCGTGGCATCGGCCTCCGGCGCCCTCGTGCCGATCAGCGAGTTGATTCATGTCGAAACCGGCGCCATCGAGACTTCCCTCTACCACAAGAACTTGAAGCGCGTGGTGTATGTCACGGGAGACGTAGCGGGGAAAGAGGAGAGTCCGGTGTATGCGATTCTCGAACTCTCCCGACCGCTCGACCAGATTCACGGACCGGGCGGCTACCCGATTGAGCGCTCCACCACGCACCTGCCGTTTCTCACGGATAAAGTGAGCATGAAGTGGGACGGTGAGTGGCAAATCACCTATGAAGTTTTCCGCGACCTGGGATTCGCCTTCGCTATCGTGTTGGTGTTGATTTACGTCATCCTGGTGGCGTGGTTCCAATCCTTCCGAATACCGCTGGTGATTATGGCGCCGATCCCCCTCACTCTGATCGGAATCATTCCTGCGCACGCCTTGATGCACGCGTTCCTGACGGCGACGACCATCATCGGCTTCATTGCGGGGGCGGGAATCATCGTGCGTAATTCCATCATCCTGGTGGACTTCATCGAACTGCGCCGCCGGCAGGGTATGCCGCTGGCCCAAGCCGTGGTGGATGCAGGCGCCGTCCGCTTCCGGCCTATGCTGTTGACGGCGGCAGCGGTGGTGGCCGGGGCTTTCGTCATCCTCTTTGATCCGATCTTTCAGGGACTCGCGATTTCTTTGATCGGGGGCGAGGTGGCATCCACGTTTCTTTCGCGCCTGGCCGTGCCGGTGCTCTATTACCTGAACGCGCGGCACGAAGAGAATAGTTCCACCAGCGAAAGTGTGGCGCCGTGATCAGCGGTAACAACGGTTGCCCGCTTTCACATAACAGTGAGGAGAAAACCCCATGGATTTGAATCGTTGGCTACGGATGATTGCAGGAGCCTTTGTTTTGGCTTCCCTGGCCTTGGGTTACTGGGTAAGCCCGAAATGGTATCTCTTTACAGCTTTCGTGGGACTGAATCTGTTCCAATCGGCCTTTACGAACTGGTGCCCGATGATGACCTTCCTGCGTAAGCTGGGCGTGAAGCCGTAAGACAGTGACAAGCTGGTAATGCAGAGTCTCTGGTTTTGAGACTCTGCTGCTTTTTCGGGGTTCGAACCTCAGGCGCGTCCTCGATGCATTAACAAGAAGTGGGTGTTCATTAGATAAAGAGCCGCAGAGTGTGAAGTACACACACTCTGCCCTACGTGCTCCCCGAGCCCCGTCAGGGGCGCAACATCGTAGCCCAGGACGTAAGCCCTGGAGAAAGAACCCTCACCCCGCCGACGGGAAGCACTGCTTCCCCGGCACCCCTCTCCCGTGCGGGCGGGATTGAAACTGCGGTCTTCCGGGAAGCCGCTTACGCGCTGTGGTTCGCCTTCTACAACTTCTGCCGCGTGCATCAAACCCTACGCGTCACCCCGGCCATGGAAGCTGGCCTCGCCGATCACGTATGGACATTCGAGGAAATGCTAAGTAGGATTACCCCCTGAATACAGAGAACTCGCCAAGAGCAAGAAACTACCCTGGAACTCGCATTATGATTGGTACAGAAGACAGGGGCAGGTCAGTCCTGATTTGGCTTTAACGCGCCGTACAGGTGGCGCATGGAGACAGAAAACATGAAAACTTCGCTAAAGTACCTTTCCCTCTGGATTCCTTTTATATACTCGATGGCGTTGAGTGGCATTGCCCTTTATGGCTGGAGTCGAAGTACTATTTCTTTGCCCCCGGGGTTCTCGGCGTTTGTTGCGTTTCTTCCCATGGCTTTCTTTTTCTCCGCAATCTATACGCAAAACCACTTTTCGGGGTTGGAGAAGCGAATTGCGAGCTTGGAAAAGCAGGCCGGCTCGAAAACGGATGAGATTTCAACTTAGGACATTACCTGGCTCGCTGCTCCCTTGACGCCGCTAAGGGAGAAGCCTAGGATTTGCCCCGGAGGTGCGTAAGTCAGCGAACAAAGATCGCCTTCGGCAACATGGCGTGGACTCCCTTCTTGCCATCCACAAGTTGAGTGATTCGCAGGTCAACAGCGTCGCTGGCGAGAATGTACGCTGTATCGCGATCGAGGTGCTTTTCCTGGACGAGAAAATCGAGCATCTCTTCGACAGCGATGTGGGCGGCCTCCTCCAAGTTCTCGTGAAAACCCATGGTGACAAAGTGGGTGGGAGTCTCGGCGCGAGGCCAGCGCAGCCGAATATCCTTTCGCACCGAGAGCTGCAATGTCCCCCGCAGCGCTGTTTCCAAGGCCGTGACACAGACTTCGCCGTCGCCCTGGCCCACGTGGCCGTCCCCCACTGAAAACAAAGCGCCGCGGACGTGAACCGGCATATAGAGCGTCGTACCCGCCACTAATTCCTTGTTATCCATGTTCCCGCCCTGAATCCACGGTGGGCCGCTGCTGACGCGGCCTGTGGCCGAGGGTGGAGCAACCCCCATGACCCCGAAGAACGGTCGAAGAGGAATCTCGATCCCATCGGAGAATCGCGCCACTTTCCGGGTCAAATCGAGAGGAGTCAGCTTGAAATGCGCGTGCGGGAATTCATCAGGAAGGAAGCCTCTCCCCGGCGTGAAACTGTTCCAGGCATAGGGAACAGCGGGCTCGATGGAGAGGATCTTCACTTCCAACGTGTCCCCTGGCTCTGACCCTTCGATCCAAATCGGACCGGTGAGAATGTGCGGGACTTCCCCACGGTCCTTGACCTCGCGTTCGACCTCCAAAAGGGCGGGCTGCATCTGATCTCGAGGCAATCCGGCCGCCTCCAATGCCTGACTCCCGCCAGCCGGCAGCGTTTCGACATCTACCGTATCCCCCGAGCGGATGCGAAGCACGGGAGGCGTAGACGGGTCAAAGTATCCCCACGTCACAGTTTTGGCCGATGGCGCTAGGTGGTACTGGGCAGGCCCTTGCCCCGCTGCCGAAATTCCAAGGAGAGGAAGGACGAACAGTCCTCTTAGAACCAATCGTGTCATGACGCCTCCCACATGGGTCGTTGAGATGCTACTAATAAAGCCGTCGGAGCGATTGCTCCAGTGGCTCGTCCGTATGACATCCAAGTGCGAACACCCACATGTGCCTTCCGAGCGCAGCCGTAGTTGTACTTTGCTGTCGTCGGCGACTCGCCAATTCGCTTACCGACGTGAGCGTCTTTGCCACGGCAATCAAACGCGCGTGCTTTCATCCTTGGCGCCGCAGACCCAACGTGCCGCCCATTATAGGTCTTGCACCCGCGTCCACAAGAGGTGATTTCCCGATTTTAGCTTTTCCGGGGTTCGAACCTAGGGCGCGTCCTCGATGCCTTAACAAGAAGTTCGCAGCGCGGACCGCCGAATTTGTGGTCCGCGTCCCTTCAGTACCGCACGCCGCAATCGTACTCATTCGCCTCGAGAGATGACCTAAGTTGCGGAAGGGCCGCAGACCGCAACCCCGGCGGTCTGCCCTCGGACCGTTGATTACCAACCCGCGTATTAACCAGTTGTGAGTGTTTCCCATTGGAAGAGCCGCAGACTTTGAACGGCGCAGAGTCTGCGCTCCCCTCTAAACAAATCAGGTTGGGCGGGTGGTGCAGGTATAGCGGAATTGCGGCGTCAAACCTTAGTCGAAGTGGAAGTCCACCAGTCGCCGTCGCGCCTGCCAGTTGCCGGGAGCGTATACTTCGTCGTCATGAACACCCTCCACGGACCTTTTGGCCTGAACCACAAAACCATCCTCCGCGAGCAGCGCGATATGGTGGAACGTTCTTACAATTTGGTCCGGATTCTTCTTGTCCGGTCCATCCGTCCATTTGAAGAGGATATCCCCGGGGACAGCGGGGGCATCCTTGGCAACCTCAGTAGTAGAAGTTGAATTGTACCATCCCTTGATGTCGCCGCTCCAATACGCATACCTAGGGTCAGTGTTTCTCGTGTAGGAGGTTTTGTTGAACACGTAGTTGATGAATCCAATACAGTCAAAGTGGCGGACCCCAGTACAATCTTCGCCCCAAACGATTTTGCCTTTGTAGTTGTCGTCGCTATTACTTCCAAAGACCAGGCGCGGCGTGAGTGGTTTCGGGCGGGTCGTACCGGAGAATCCAGGGAAACGAGGACTATAGGTAATATACGGGTGGGATAGGGTTGGGTCATAGGCTTCGGCGAGGCCGACCCTTTCCTCAGAAGTAAGCGCGCCCCCATTGATCCCAGGGAATTCGCAGCGCCCGGCGCAACTATGCATTTCCCCCGACCCGTCGCACCAAGCGGTCTTCACCGCGGGATACCAGGGATTAAATGCGATTCGGGCCATAGACACCGTGCCCTTGCGGTGCTCTGAACCATTCTGAGCGTCGGGCATGGCGCCGGCGGAGCCCCAAAGATAGTGGCCTCCACACAGCCCCCTTGCCACGAAGATTACTCCTTGCCGAGCGTGCAATTTGCCCGCCATATGCCCTCAACGTGATGGGTAAACCCTGCCTCGCACAATTATGCAACAGCTTTCTTCGGATCGTTCACTTGGGCCATCGCCGAGGGTAGCGAGGAGGTGTCTCGGACGAGGATGAGCGTCCACTTCTCTCCGCCCTTTTGTACCTCCGCCCCGCTGGCCGGACCCGGTGCGTATTGCTGGCGATCGGTCACCTTCTTCTCCTTAGCGTGAATAGCGTGCCAACTGGGTGAGCTGAATGAGGTTGCCGCAGGTGTCTTTCAGCATCGCAATGGTCGAGGCGGTCACGTCGGTGGGCGGCATCGTGAACTCGGCGCCGCGGGCCTTGATCCGCTCGTAGTCGCCCTTGACGTCGTCGGTGAAGAACATGGCCGCGGGCTGGCCCTGTTGAAACATCGCCTGCTGATATGCTTTGGCGGCGGGGTTGTTGTTCAGCGCCAACTGCAGCTCAGTGCCGTCCGGCTCCTCGGGCGAGGCCACCGTCAGCCAGCGATATGGGCCCTGACTGAAATCGGCCTTCTTGGCAAAGCCCAGTACCTCCGTATAGAAGCGCAGGGCCTTGGCCTGGTCGTCCACGTATACGCTGGTCACCTTGATTTTCATTTCGTTTCTCCTTTGTCGCGTTCGAGGTTTGGGCCGCGTCGTCTTCTCCTTGGGGAGCGGGCTCGCCGGCGCGCCCTTAGCTCGCGACCTTGCGCACGATGGCGGAGAGCTTGGCCTCGCTCGCGTCGTCCAGCGCGGTGAAGTACCACGCGGATTCGATGAGCTGGTGCGGCACGCCCTCCTCGCGGGTGAGGTTCGCCTCCTGGGTGAAGCCGAACGTCATGTATTTCTTGTCTGCGCGGAAGAAGCAGACGGTCTTGCCGTCCTTCGCGTACCCCGGCATGCCATACCACACGGTCGGCTGGAGCGCCGGCGCGCTGCGCAAGATGAGCCCATGGAGGCGCTCGCCCATGGCGCGGTAGGGCGCCGGCATCGCGGCGATCTTCGCGAGCACCGCGGCCGCGCCGTCGGTCTTGTCGGCGCGCGGGCCGGGGCGCGCGGCGGCCTTCTTCGCAGCCGGGTTCGCGGTCTTCGTCGCCTTCTTGGCCGCCTTCTTCTCAGCCATAGAGACTCCGCACGTCGGCGAACCGCTTAAACATGTTCGCCGGCGCGCCGGAATTTCCGTTTTCAGTTTTCGCCCAAACGGCAGTATACGCCCGAGCGCGCTCTGAATTCAATCTCCAGTTGAGTTTACAGTGCTAGGGGCCTGCACGAGTCATGGAAAGGGCCAGCCAACTCGCGAACTAGGATGGGGCCACCGTCGGAGGTGACCCGTGATCCCTGGAAATTGGTCTTCAGAGAAGCGGTAAAAGAGAGTTGATAGGGCTGATTCTGTTTTCTGACCCCTTGGGTGTCGTCCTCCGGAGCGTCTTCATCACGTTCAAACCCCTATGGATATTGATGACAAAGCCCATCGGAAGATTCGCAAGTCAAGGTCAAAATGGAAATGTGGGTTACATAGCGGATCCCCGGCCCTTTCCCGAGCCGCTGGAGCCAGGTCATGAACAAACAAGGCGCTGGAACCCGGGTAGTGTCTCAGTTTGATGTAGAGGCGGATTTACGCCGCCATTTGGCGAGGTAGTCTCGCCGCAGATCATCAAACTGAGACACTACCGAACCCCCACGAAGTATTTATGTTGTGGGGCGGTTGGGAGTTAAAATAGAAATACCGGTTATATTCCCGTCCACCAGGGCAAGAAGTTTCTTGGAATGAGGCGTTATGAACATTGCTTCGGCTCGAACACTCTGGAGTCGTCCTCTTGCAATCACTGCGGCGGTTCTGTTCTTCATATCCTGGCTGTTCCCCACGATCGCCGGCGTGTCGAAAAACACGGAGTCCTTCCCCAAATGGTTTGGCAGAGTGGATGTTGGCCTGGCTTTTATCCTGGCGCTTCTGGCGCTCGTCATCATGGCGTTGGCCGGCGGTAAGTTGGACCAGAAGGCGGCGGACGCCAGCTATCGAGCTTATCGGGTCTTGATCCACGGGATACTCGTCATGCTTGTGGCGTTCTTTCTCTTTGGGGACCGGATTATTTGGATCCAATGTTTAACAGGTTTTGCGTGGCGGACCTGGCTGCTGCTGTATTGCCTGCCCGCCTGGCTCACGGCGTTAAGGGCCCAGGCGAATCACCACGCGTCCAAGCAAGAATGAAGCAGGTGGGTTACGAGCACCGGTGCGTTCATGTCGGGCCCAGGCGCTCAAAGCCAGGGGTCCCAAGCGAGCCGACCGGCGAAGGCCCGGCAGGCGGGATTGAAACGGCCGCTTTCCGGGAAGCTGCGTAGTCGTTATCCCAGCGATAAAAACAATTCATTTAACAAACGCGCTTGCGGCCGACGATAATTAAGGTAGGTGTGGTGGGGCTGTGCCTGCATAGGAAGGATTACGAAGAGTGAGTCTGGGCAGGCTGTGGAAAAGCGCACCACCAATGTCATCCTGAGCGAAGCGAAGGATCCTTTTCATTTCACGCAGGGTAAGCTGCGCAAAGAATCTCTGCACTTATAGAATCAGGCAAATGCCGGGATCCCTCCTTCGTTTCACTCAAACCGCCTCCCGCCCCGAGGGATAACAGCTTTGGCGGTTTTTTCGGAGCCTGCAAAGGCCTGCGGCCGGGTGAGGGGCTTCCCAGGGCAGAGCGACCATGACGGATGCGTTTACATCTCGCGGTTTGCCGGAGCCACAGGGGCTTTATGATCCGCGCTACGAACACGACGCGTGCGGAATCGGTTTTGTCGCCAACATTTCCGGAAAGAAATCACACGACATCATTGTCAAGGGAATCGAAATCCTGCTGAACCTGGCGCACCGCGGGGCCTGTGGGTGCGATCCCCGTACCGGTGACGGCGCCGGCGTGCTGATTCAGATTCCGCACGCTTTTTTCGAAGCCGAATGTTCCCGCTCCGGTTTCGCGCTTCCTTCGCCGGGCGAGTATGGCGTGGGCATGGTTTTTCTTCCCGTGGAGCCGCACGAGCGCATGGAGTGCGAGGCCATCCTGGAAGAGATTGTGCGCGACGAGGGCTTGTCGGTCCTGGGCTGGCGCGACACCCCGGTGAATGCCGACGCGATTGGGCGCCTGGCGCGCAGCACCCAGCCTTATATTGAGCAGATTTTCGTCAAGCGGGCTTACAAGATGGACGCGGATTCCCTGGAGCGCAAGCTCTACGTCATCCGCAAGCGCGCTGAAAACGCAATTCGCCAGACCGACTTGCACGAGAAGAGTTTCTTCTACATTCCCTCCCTCTCGGCGCGCACGATCGTTTACAAGGGTCTGCTGCTGGCGCCGCAGATCGCGAACTTCTATCGGGAGCTGTCCAACCCGGAAGTCCGCAGCGCCCTGTGCCTCGTTCACCAGCGCTTCTCCACGAACACCTTCCCGACCTGGCATCTAGCCCATCCCTATCGCTATATCTGTCATAATGGAGAAATCAATACGCTGCGGGGCAATGTTAACTGGATGCAGGCGCGGACCTCCGTCCTGGCTTCACCCTTGTTCGGCAACGATCTGAAGAAGCTCGAGCCTATTATTGCGCCGGGCGGCAGCGATTCGGCGAACCTTGATAACGCGGTGGAACTCCTGCTCCTGGCCGGGCGCAGCCTGCCGCACGTCATGGAAATGCTGATTCCCGCGGCTTGGGCGGGCGATCCCACCATGCCCGCCGACGTCAAGGCTTTCTATGAGTACCATGCCTCGCTGATGGAGCCCTGGGATGGTCCCGCCGCCGTGGCTTTTACGGATGGGCGGGTGATCGGGGCCAAGCTTGACCGCAATGGACTGCGCCCCGGGCGATTCGTGGTGACCCAGAGCGGCCTGGTCATCATGGCATCCGAGGCGGGGGTGCTGCCGGTCGACCCGGCGGAGGTCACCCGCAAGGGCAGGCTCGAGCCGGGCCGCATGCTTTTGGTGGATACGGAGAAAGGCCGTATTGTCCCCGACGAGGAGATCAAAAAGCAGTTGGCTGTGCGCCAACCCTACGCGCAGTGGCTCGAAGCGAACCAAATTACGCTGCAGCACCTGGCCGATCCGCCCCGCGTCCATCCTGCTGACCACGCCACCATCCTGATGCGGCAGCGGGCCTTCGGATACACGGACGAAGACCTGAAGACCATTCTGATCCCCATGGCGACACAGGGAGAGGAGCCCGTGGGGTCGATGGGGACCGACACACCCCTCGCTTGTCTTTCCGAAAAACCGCAACTGCTCTTTAACTACTTCAAGCAGATGTTCGCGCAGGTCACGAACCCCCCCATCGACCCTATTCGCGAAGATCTGGTCATGTCCCTCTACGATTACATCGGGAGGGAGGGAAACATCCTGGATGAGACGCCCCAGCTTTGCCACACCCTCAAGAAACGCCATCCCATCGTGACCAACTGGAACCTGGAGAAGCTGCGCCGCGTGAGCAGGGGGGATTTCCTGGCGACGACTCTCCCCATGCTCTTTCAGGTGGAGGAACGCGAAGCAGGGTTGGCGGAGGCGGTGCACAGCCTCTGCCGCCGCGCCTCGCTGGCGATCAAATCCGGCTACACGTTGTTGATTCTATCGGACCGGGGAGTGGATGACGAGTACGCGCCCATTCCCAGTCTACTGGCGCTGTCCGCCGTGCACAATCACCTGGTGCGCGAGAAAACCCGCAGCCAAGTTGCCCTCATTGTCGAGTCGGGTGAGCCTCGCGAGGTGATGCACTTCGCGCTGCTGCTCGGGTATGGCGCCAGCGCCATCAATCCCTATCTGGCCATCGAGACGCTGAGAGACTTGCACGCCAAGGGCTTGTTTACGGCGGAATGCACTCCCGAGAAAGTCCTGAAGAATTACATCAAAGCCGTCGACAAGGGGTTGCTGAAAGTCCTGTCCAAAATGGGGATCTCCACCCTGCAGAGTTACTGCGGGGCGCAGATTTTCGAAGCCCTCGGCTTGAACAAGTCGGTGGTGGAGCGCTACTTCACGGGTACGCCCTCCCGCATCGAGGGCGTGGGCCTGGATGTGCTGGCGCGGGAAGCCCTGCTGCGGCACCGGTTCGCCTTGCAGCCCCCGGCGGAATCCGACACCGAGCTCGAAGTCGGAGGCAGCTATCAGTACCGGGAACGCGGCGAGCGACATCTATGGAATCCTTTGACGATCAGCAAACTCCAGCATGCCGTCAGGCAATCGAGCCCGCAGACATTCCAGGAATTCGCCCGCATGGTCAACGAGCAGAACCGTAAGCTCTACACCTTGCGTGGTCTAGTAGAGTTTCGTCCCACTGCGCCGCCCGTGCCGATCGAGGAAGTGGAACCGGCCACGGAAATCGTAAAGCGCTTCGCCACCGGCGCCATGTCGTTCGGATCGATCAGCAAGGAAGCGCACGAAACGCTGGCCATCGCCATGAATCGTATGGGCGGACGGTCCAACACCGGCGAGGGCGGCGAAGATGAGGCGCGTTTCCAGCGCGACCCCAACGGGGATTGGCGGCGCAGCGCCATCAAGCAGGTGGCCTCAGCCCGGTTCGGCGTCACCACCCATTACCTGGTCAACGCTGAGGAACTCCAAATCAAAATCGCGCAGGGCGCCAAGCCCGGCGAAGGTGGCCAGCTTCCCGGCCATAAGGTGGACGAAGTGGTGGCGCGCGTCCGCCATTCCATTCCCGGTGTCAGCTTGATCTCACCCCCGCCCCACCACGACATCTACTCCATTGAGGATCTGGCGCAGCTCATCTACGACCTCAAGAACGTGAATCCGCAGGCCAGGATTTCCGTGAAGCTGGTGGCCGAATCCGGGGTGGGAACCGTGGCGGCCGGTGTGGCTAAGGCGCATGCCGACGTCATCCTCATCTGCGGCTACGATGGAGGGACGGGCGCCTCGCCGCTTTCCTCGATTCGGCATTCCGGCATTCCCTGGGAACTCGGCCTCTCGGAGACGCAGCAGACGCTGGTCATGAACGACCTGCGCAGCCGGGTTCGCTTGCAAGTGGACGGAAAGTTGCAGACCGGCCGCGACGTGGCCATCGCCGCCTTACTGGGCGCGGAGGAGTTCGGATTCGCGACCCTGCCGCTTATTTCACTCGGTTGCATCATGATGCGCAAGTGCCACCTGAACACCTGCCCCGTCGGCGTGGCCACGCAGAACTCCGAACTGCGCAAGAAGTTCCGGGGCCAGCCCGAGCACGTGATCAATTTCTTTTTCTTCCTGGCAGAGGACTTGCGACAAATCATGGCGCAACTCGGCTTCCGCACCGTTGACGAAATGGTCGGCCGGGCGGATTGCCTTGCTCAGCGCCAGGACGTGGATCATTGGAAAGCGCGCGGCCTGGATCTCTCCGCGGTGCTTTTCAACCCGCACGTGCCCGCCCGTGTGGGCCGACGCTGTTTGATCCAGCAGGACCACGGCTTGGAAAACTCTCTCGATGGGCAGTTGCTTGACCATGCCCGGGAGGCGCTGGAGCGCGCCCAGCCGGTGTCCATCACTCTTCCCATCCGTAACACCCATCGGACCGTAGGAGCGAGGTTGAGCGGCGAGATTGCCCGCCGTTATGGAGGCGCGGGCTTGCCCGATGACACCATCCGGTTTCAGTTTACCGGCTCAGCGGGGCAGAGTTTTGGAGCCTTCCTGGCCAAAGGCGTTACGCTGCGCCTGGAGGGCGAAGCCAACGATTACGTCGGCAAAGGACTCTCGGGAGGTAAGCTCATCATCTATCCCCCGCGGAATTCGCCCTTCCTGCCGGAAGAAAACATTCTGGTGGGCAACGTCGTTCTTTACGGCGCGACGAGCGGAGAGGCTTACTTCAACGGCATGGCCGGCGAACGCTTTGCGGTGAGAAACTCCGGCGCCACGGCGGTGGCGGAGGCAGTCGGCGATCATGGCTGCGAATACATGACCCGGGGAACCGTCCTCGTCCTGGGGAAGACCGGGCGCAACTTTGCTGCAGGCATGACGGGCGGAATTGCCTACGTCCTCGATGAGACGGGCGAGTTTGCGCGCGTGCGCTGCAACCTGGCGAGCGTGGATCTTGGCCCTGTTACCGATCCGAAAGATATCGAGCTCATCCAACTCCTGCTTGCCCGCCATGCGGAGCTGACGGAAAGCCCGCGCGCCAAATGGATTCAGGGAAACTGGGATGCCATGCTGCCGAAGTTCGTCAAAGTTTTCCCGCACGAGTACAAGCGGGTGCTCGGCGTCCCGCGCGCCCCGGCCGCACTGGCCAAGGTTCAACCCCCGGCGGGGGCTCGAGGCCGGGAGGTGCTCCGTGGGTAAGGTCTCCGGATTCATGGAGCACACGCGTGAGCTTCCGGCGCGCCGGCCCGTGCAGGAGCGCGTGCATGATTTTCAGGAGGTGTACCAGGAGTTCCCCGAGCAGAAACTGCGCACGCAGGCGGCGCGCTGCATGGATTGCGGCGTACCGTTCTGCCACACGGGTTGCCCTCTCAAAAACATTATCCCTGACTGGAATGACCTGGTTTACCGCGAGCGCTGGAAGGAAGCCATCCGCACGCTCCATGCTACGAATAATTTTCCGGAGTTCACGGGCCGTGTCTGCCCCGCCCCGTGCGAGACAGCCTGCGTGCTGGGGATCAATGAGCCGCCCGTAACCATCAAGAACATCGAGAAGACCATCATCGAGCGCGCTTTTCAGGAGGGTTGGGTCCGGCCCGAAGCTCCTGCGCGCCGCACCGGTAAGCGCGTGGCCATTGTGGGGTCCGGTCCCTCGGGGCTCGCCGCGGCGCAGCAACTGAACCGTGCGGGGCATGCCGTGACGGTATTCGAAAAGGCCGACCGCATCGGCGGCCTGCTGCGCTATGGCATCCCGGATTTCAAGCTCCCCAAGGAAATCCTCGACCGGCGGCTGCATCAGATGCTTCAGGAAGGCGTGGTTTTCCGGACAGGAGCCCATGTCGGGAAGAGCCTCCCAGTGGAAGATTTGCGCCGCGGGTTTGACGCCTTGCTGCTGACGGCTGGCGCCGAAAGTCCGCGCGACCTCGCGGTGCCGGGGCGGGATTTCGAGGGAATTCACTTCGCCATGGAGTATCTCCCGCAGCAAAACCGCCGCGTGGCAGGCGAGGTTGTGAAGGGACAAATCCTTGCTACAGGCAAGCGCGTGGTGATCATTGGCGGCGGCGACACGGGCGCCGACTGCCTGGGCACCGCGCATCGACAAGAGGCTGCTGCCATCCATCAATTTGAAATCATGCCACAGCCGCCCCTGGAGCGCTCGCCCAGTACTCCCTGGCCGCTCTGGCCGCTGCAATTGCGCACCGAGAGCGCGCACGAAGAGGGCGGCATTCGTGACTGGGCCGTTGCTACGCTGCGATTCACGGGCGATGCAAACGGGCATGTGAAGCAGTTGCACGCGGTCCGCGTGGGCCCGCCGCCCAAGTTTGAGCCAGTGCCCGGGACGGAGTTCACCATTGAGGCTGACCTGGTGTTAATCGCTATGGGCTTCGCCGGCCCGGTCAGGAATGGAATGCTCGAAACCCTGGGCGTTAAACTCGATGGGCGCGGGAATGTTGAGACCGATGCGAATCACATGTGTTCAGTCCCCGGCGTCTTCGCCGCCGGTGATATGCGCCGGGGTCAATCGCTGGTAGTCTGGGCAATTTCCGAAGGACGCAATGCCGCTCGCAGTATTGACAAGTTTCTGATGGGCGAAAGTCATTTGCAATAGAATACAACCGACGCTCCCCTTACTGCGGCAGGACTAACCTGAATTAACCTGAATTAACCCTAACAGTCACCTTTTTATCCCTGTTAAGAGGTTCGAGCTATAATGGCGGATTTCCACGGGGCCTTGGTCCCCAGGAGTCCATGCGATGGCAAAGGGTCTAGTTCTCGGCCTGGATTTGGGCGGCACCAAAATCGCCGCAGGTGTAGTTGACTCCTCGGGGAGGATGCTCTCTGCCGTGCGAGTGCCCACGCCCGCTGCGGGTGTGAAGCGCGATTTCGCCGCGCTTTTCGATGCCGCGCAGGCTGCGGTGCGGTCAGCCAATGTTGCCTGGCGGACGATCCTCGCCGTCGGCGTCGGCGTGCCTGGGGCATTCGACCCCGTCACCGAAACCGTGTGGGCTCCAAACCTCCCGGGCTGGACCCGGGTACCCCTGAAGCGCCTGCTGGAAAAAAGCCTCGCCCGGCCGGTGTTTGTGGAAGGCGACCGCAACGTGCAGGCTTTAGCGGAGGCTTGGCGGGGCGTGGGCGGCGGGAAGCAAATCAAGAATCTTGTTTTTCTGACGGTCGGGACCGGCATTGGCGCGGGTTTGATTATCGAGGGCAAAGTCGTGCCGGGGACGCGCGGCCTGGCGGGCGCGGCGGGCTGGCTCGCCGTCAGCGACAAATGGCGGCCGCGCTTCGCCCAAGTCGGTTGCCTGGAATCGCAGGGAGCGGGGCCGGCGGTGGCCAGGCTCGCGGAGCGAGCCCTGCGCAAGAATCCCCGCAGCCTGATTAAGACTCTGGCGGACGCGCGGGGCGGGCGGGTGACCGGTGAAATCGTGACGCAGGCGGCGCGCCGGGGCGACCGCGTGGCGCTTGCGGTGCTGGAAGAAATCGGCAGCAACCTGGGCCGGGGAGTCGCGAACATCGTCAGCCTGCTGAATCCCCAGGTCGTGGTCCTGGGAGGCGGGCTGGCGGGCGCCGGCGACCTCATCCTCAAACCCCTGCGGCGCGCCGTCCGGAAATGGGGCCAGCCGCTCGGCGCGCGCCAGGTTCGCATTGTGCGCTCCCGCTTGGGGGAGGACGCGGGGATTCTCGGCGCCGCGGGCTACGCTCTGGAGCAGCATAATCGCATTACCCTGTAGCGGCGACGTATGACCAGGCTTGTGCGAATTACGCTCGCTCCGTGGGACGTCAACCTGCGGCTCCGCCGCCTGCTGTGCGGAAAGGCTTCGCCTTTCCGTGGAGCGTGTGCCCCGGACAACTTCCTCCGCGCCGGCTGGAAGGCTGAGCCTTCCAGCCGGCGCGGAGGGGGAGGAAGGATGGTGCCTGGGCCGGAAAGCCAGAGGCTTTCCGCACAGCAGGCGGCAGAGCCGCGCGCAGCGCTCGCATCGTTGGCGAATATGGAGAGCCCCGGTCTATGACCGCTCGTCGGCGCTCAGAGAGCGCCGCTACAAGTTGTGTCGCTCGGTATAATTCTTAGGAAGGAAGGCAACTCATGTCAGCAGAAAAGTATCTCGTGGAAGCCCAGAAAGTCTATGATCGTATTCGTAACACCCAAATGCGCAATATTCAAAAAGCGGCGGGATTTTGCTCCGACTCCATTGCCGGGGGCGGCCTGGTGCACCTGTTCGGGAGCGGGCATTCGGTGATCCCCGTGCTTGATGTCTTTCCGCGTTACGGAAGTTTCGCCGGGTTTCATCCCATGATGGACCCGCGCCTGATGTGGTTCGACGTGGTGGGGCCGGGCGGAGCGCGGGAGCTTCTCCAGCTCGAACGTACGGAAGGTTACATTCAGGCCTTCCTCTCGAACTTCAAGTTCGAAGCCATCGACACCATGGTCGTTTATTCCCACGGCGGCCTGAACGCTGCGCCCGTGGAAGTGGCCCTGCAGGCGAAATCCGCGGGTATGAAGGTGGTCGCAATGACCTCTGTCGAAAACGCCCGCCGGGCCCGCGCCACGCATTCCAGCGGCAAGAAGCTCGCGGACCTGGGGGATGTGGTGATGGACAACTGCTGCCCACCCCAAGACTCGCTCGTGCAGGTGGGAGATTTCCCCGTGGCGGCCAGCTCCACTTTCGCGGTCATCACTCTCTCCATGGCCCTCGTCGCCGAAACCGCCGCACAACTTCTGGCGCGTGGTGTGAAGGTGAAGCCCTTCGTCTCTCCCAACGTCACGACCACCGGCCCGGAACACAACCGCCAGGTGTTTGACGAGTACATCCAAAAAGTGAGGCCGCGGCTGAAGTAATACCTCAAGCGTCGCACAGGTGTTGAAGGGGGCTGTTCTCGGCAGCAGTCGCGGGAGTTGGCAACCATGCGCGGACAGGTACCTTTTCATATGAAATCACGAGTCGGAACACCCGCCCTGGCATCGTTGATACGAAGGTCGTTTTGGCCAGCATTTGTGGTCGCAGTTGCAGTTCTTGCCGGCTACGCGGGTTCAAGCGAAAGGCCGAGAGAATTCAAGTCACCCGATGCCAAGCTGAGGGCTGTCGTCGTTCCCGTTGACAAACAGAGAGGGTTCGAGCAGTACGAAAGCCGCATTTCAATTGTGCGTGGCGGCAGCAGGCAGCTCAGCGTCCATGACTTCTCATCTGCAGACGGTGAACATGGCTACGGCGTCGACGGGGCGCAATGGACGCCTGACTCTCAATTCTTCGTATGCCGTATGAGAAATTCGGGTGGCCATTCTCCGATGTACGCTCCGGTGGTCTTCTGGAGTCGCAAGACGAATAGCTTTTATCAATTGAACGCCTACACAGCGGATCGGACTTTCTCAATTGCTCCACCCGACAGGGTGGGTGTGGATACATGGCCAGACTTGGAGCCGGCGACTGTCTCACTTGGCGGCGTGGAGCGAGGTCAGGCTACAGAGTTGCGCTAGTGTTCCGAGTGCGCCACGATTTGCGGTGTAGGCAGGCATGATGCGGAGCTGTTCGCCAGGTCCGCGGCTTTTCGTTGTCGATTTGGGACGAACCGCAGACCTTCAAAACCAGTCCGCGTTACGCTTGCTCCAACCCACGCCTAGCCGGCTACCTGTCGAATGAGCAATTACAGCGTAAGCTCCTTTCAGCTTACAAGATCAGCTAGGCTTGTCCTGGCGCACCAGGTCCGCGCTGCTCAAAGCGCTGTGAATGTTATCACGGCGAACGGCGTTTGACGCAATGGGCAGGGAAAAAGGAAGCGGTGGGGGGCGGATAGATCGCAGAACTGCGCCGTGCGCCAACCTGCCACATGCATTGGGACATTCCCAGGAAGGCCAGGAGATGTTATAATGATGCTATCCTAGGCGATGGAGTTCGCCTTCAACCGTCCGTCCGTGGACTGATAACTCCTGCTGTGACTTCGGGTCATGGTAGGAGTTTTTTTGTTTGTGCCTGCTTGACCCGCGCGCCAGGAGGTTCGCGTGAACATCTGGTTGATTGCTTCGCTCTGGGTCGGTTTGGCATTGATCTCCGCCAGGGTCTCGATTCGCTTGGGCATTTCCGTGGCCCTGGTCGAGATCGGCGTCGGTGTGCTGGCTGGCAATTTTCTCCATCTCGCCCCCACCGACTGGGTCAGTTTCCTGGCAAGTGTGGGAAGCGTGTTGCTGACGTTTCTGGCAGGCGCGGAGATTGATCCGGGCGCTCTGCGGGCCAATTTAAAGGAAAGCCTGCTGATTGGGTTCTCTTCCTTCCTGGCGCCCGCTCTGGGTGCTTTCGCGGTTGCCTTCTGGATCTTCAAATGGAACCTGCACGCTGCGGAAATCGCCGGCGTCGCACTTTCCACCACTTCCGTCGCCGTAGTGTATGCGGTAATGATCGAGTCCGGGCTGAATGAGACGGAGCTCGGCAAGGTGATTCTGGCGCGTGCTTCGTCACGGATCTGGGAACTGTCGTCGCGCTGGGTCTGGTCTTCGCCAATTACAACCTCTGGCTGCTCCTTTTTGTGGGCGCCATGGTGGTGGTTCTTTGGGCGATGCCGCGATTTACGGCGTGGTACTTCGCCCAAGTGGGAAACCGCGTCAGCGAGCCGGAGATCAAGTTCGTGCTTTTCGTTTTATTCCTGCTGGGCGGCCTAGCGACACTGGCGAGGAGTGAAGCCGTGCTCCCCGCTTACCTTATCGGCATGGTGATGGCTCGCCAATTCCTTCGCAACCGTGTTCTGATGCACCGCATGCGGGCTATTGCCTTTTCCATTCTGACCCCTTTCTATTTCCTCAAAGCAGGTTCGTACGTCTCCTTCAAGGCCATCGCGGCGGGCGTGGCCGTGATCGCGGTATTTTTCCTGGTGAAGATGTTCGCGAAGGTGAGCGGGGTGTTTCCCTTTACCCTGCTATTTGGCTTTGGAAGGCGACGGGGCAGTTACACTACCCTGCTCATGGCCACAGGGCTGACCTTTGGGACAATATCCGCACTCTTCGGGCTGACCCACGGCTACCTCAACCAGGCCCAATACACGGTTCTGGTGACCGTGGTCATTTTGAGCGCCGTCCTGCCCACGTTGATTGCGGAACGTTTCTTCCGGCCCGACATGCAATCTGAACAGGAATCGGAAATAGCGGGTAATGTTCCGGCTGTGAAAAACCTGGAATGCGAGGCCTGAACCATGTTCAGAAAAATCCTGGTTGCCCACGATGGTTCCGAAGGGGCGAAGAAAGCCCTGCGCGAAGCGCTCATCCTGGCGAAGAGCTTCAACGCGGAACTGCACTCTGTTTCCATCAAACAAAGACCCAGCCACTACGCGGAGACGGTGGGTGAGGTGATGGAGGAACAAGAGGAAGCCGACCGGTTTTTCGCTCGGGTCACGTCAGAGGCGACAGCTTTGGCAAGAGAGCAAGGGATCGACCTCAAGTCCACTGTCCTGGTCGGGCACGAGGTTGAAACCATCATCAGGTTCGCGCGCGACGGTCACTATGACTTGCTCGTCGTAGGCTTCATGGGGCACAGCCGAGCCTTTGGCCGCATCTGGGGCGGCACCTCGCAAAACCTGACCAAAACAGCCCCCTGTTCCGTACTGGTCGTCAAGTAAGCGGCCAGCCCTTCGAGGCACGGCCGGAGGACAAAGGGTTCACACATGGCCGAGAGTCGAAAAGAAACGCCTGCGCCGGCACTCTCACTCTCACCCGCTCATTCCACGGCCCTCGCGGCGCGGATGCTGACTCTCGAGCAGGACTGCCGGGAAATGGAGCGGTTCCTAGACGGCTATGCTGGCATCTTCTACGAATATCTCGGAGCTTTCCCCGATGAGACTCGACGGAGGATTCGCACCCTCATATCCGAGATTCTGCAGAGAATTACTCGCATCAGATTTGACCTCGGGCTTCCGCAGCAGCAAATTGAGATTAACAAAATGCTCGCCGCCTATCTTTCCCAAATTTGGGTCACTCTGCATGAAACGAAGGCATACTCGCTCCGAGGCTATGGCAAGGTACCTGAGGAACTCAGCGCTTATCTCGAGCCGCGCGTAGAAGAACTCCTGGGCCTTGTGGCGAGTCTGCGAAGCGTAATCGAGTCGATGAAGAAACCATTGAGCCCGGGAGAAGCGACTGACAAGCGAGGGTAAGCGCGATGTGTCAAGCGGACCAAACCTCAGGCGCTCCCCCGGCATCAGCGACGAGGCGCACTTTGATTGCCGGCCGCAAAGCTGAAAGCCTCCGCTTGCACCAGGCCATTCGCAGGCGAGAGAGCCTGTTGATTTGCGGTCCGGCTGGAGTTGGTAAGACAGCGCTTATTTCCAAGGTGCTCGCGGAGCTTCCAGGAGATTTGGCCAGTTCTGCTATCTCGGTGGACGGTCTCGTTGGCTTGCAGCCGTTCCTTCGAGCGCTCCTCCAGAATCTCAACGGAGCAGGAGACTCAACGTTGCGTAAACAGTTGCGGGCTGAAGGGGTGCGTGGAGGCGGCTTCAAAAGCTGGCTCAAGAGTCAGCGTACGAGCTGGCTCAAAGGTGCGGTTTACCGTTCCGTGCAGATGGCCAGCTACTTGGTGTTTCTTGATCATGTTGCTCCCCTCACGCTCGCCGTGGCGAAAGTGGTACGAGAATTGGTATGGATGCGCAATACGCCGGTTTATCTAGTGGCCCGGGGCTCCGGTCCGGAGGAAGTTGGGCACGCTGCGAATACATACCTGGATGAACGTCAACGATTGATCTTGGAACCCCTCCACGAATCAGCGGCGCGGGAACTTCTCGAGTCGTGTATTCGCCGCTTTGGCTTGGCTCGTCTTAACCTCGACGGCTTCCGGGAGGCGGTTCTATCGATGAGTGGTCATAATCCGGGGGTGCTGGTGAAGATGTGTGAACTCGCCGCGGAGCCAAGGTATCACTACGGCTCACGAATTAAAACCAGACTGATTCGCATTGATTATTTGATGAGCCTGAATGACCGGAATACGCAAACCTGCAAGGGTCGCGGGGCAGCGTAAGGGAGAACGGAACCCATGGCTCTGAACGAACTTCACGCGAGACGCCTCGCGACAGTCGGGAAGATGTTTGAAGCTGCCTTGGACCGGATGGAGCTGATCCTACGTTCAGCCGAAGACGGCATCGACGGCGGGGAATTCTCCCCGATCACGGTGGAACAGGCCCGACTCGCTCGGGACAAGATGGCGACGATTCGAAGCCGCCTTCAGGAAGGGCTACGGCACTTCTCCGTCGAGCTTGAAAGACCTGAGGCCAAACAAATGCTGGCGGCAGAGCTTTCCACGCTCTGGGTCATCCTGGAAAATGCCCGCCCCGACCGAATGAAGGGGTATGGACGGGAATTTGCGCCTCAGGACAAAGCTGAATGGGAGAATCTGATCCAAGCCCTTATGCATGAAACCGAAGAGATTCGCGGCATCGTCCTTGGCCGGCGGCCACTCCGAGACGCGGGGGAACAGCAGCGCCTTCCATGAAGATCATCATCATTTCAGACATTCACGGCAACTTCGATGCGCTTTCGGCGCTTCCGGAACATTACGATGAGCTGTGGGTCCTGGGTGACTTGGTGAATTATGGCCCCGACCCGGCGGCGGTGATTGACTTCGTAAGGTCGAAGGCGACCGTCGTCGTTTGCGGCAATCACGATTACTCGATTGGGTTTAACCAGGATCCACGCTGCTCGATTCGATTCCGTGAAATGGCTGAGGCAACGCGTCGTTATACGAACTCGGTATTGAGTTTTGAGCACAAGCATTTCCTTCGCCACCTTCCCAGCTATGTGGAAACCCGGCGCAACGGCGCCAGATTCTACATCTGTCATGGGGTTCCTTCGGATCCCCTCTTCGGCTATTGCCAGGCCAAATCTCGGCGCTGGCTCACAGAAGTGGAAGACGTCAATGCTGATATCGTCCTTGTAGGTCATACCCACGTTCCATCCGTGCAGTCGTTTGGTTCGCTCAATGTGGTCAATCCTGGAAGCCTCGGGCAGCCGAAGACGGAAAGTCCCGAGGCTCGTTATGCAGTTTGGGAGGATGGCAAGATCGAGCTTAAATCCTATTCTTACCCAGTTGAACCGGCCGTAGCGAAAGTGCAAGCTCTTCCGATTCAAGCCACCTTACGAGATGAGCTATGTGCGATCTTGCGGACCGGCGAAATCCCACCTTTAGGAAAATTGAAAGAGGAGAATTTAACTATGTCGAAAATCAAACAGTTGGAAGCTCTAGAGATTCTGGACTCGCGAGGGAATCCCACCGTGCAGGTTTCGGTCTACCTGGCGAGCGGGGCTGTGGGAACTACAAAAGTGCCGTCGGGTGCCTCGACCGGGAAGCGTGAGGCAGTAGAGCTGCGCGATGGCGATAAGAAAAGGTATGGCGGCAAAGGTGTCCAGAAAGCGGTTGCCGATGTTCTGGGCGAAATTCAGCAGGCCGTTCTCGGCTTCGAGGGGGACCAGGCGACCTTGGATGCCAAGCTGATTGGCTTGGACGGTACACCCAACAAAGGGCGGCTTGGCGCCAACGCCATCCTGGGAGTTTCATTGGGCTTCGCGAGGGCCTGCGCGGCGGAAGAGAAGATACCGCTTTACCGTCATCTCGCTCCACAGGAGAAGTATCTGTTGCCAGTACCCATGTTTAACGTGCTGAACGGCGGGCGCCATGCGGATAACAATGTGGATTTCCAGGAGTTTATGATCGCACCCGTGGGCGCTCCGAGCTTTGCGGAGGCCCTGCGGGCGGGCTCAGAAACTTTCCATGCATTAAAGGACATCCTTCATCAAAAAGGATATGAAACCAGCGTTGGGGACGAGGGTGGGTTTGCTCCCAGGCTCCGATCCAACGAGGAGCCGATGGAACTTCTGCTCGCTGCCATTCAGAAAGCGGGTTACAAGCCGGGATCTGACATCGCAATCAACCTCGACCCTGCCGCCAGTGAGTTTTATGAGTCCGGCGCCTATGTATTTCGAAAGTCAGATCAGTCTCGACGGTCCCCACAGGCGATGGTGGAATTCTGGGGGGATTGGCTCGACCGGTACCCTGCGATCTATTCGCTCGAGGATGGCTGGGCGGAAGATGACGGGGAGGGATGGAAGGCGGGCACGGAGCTCTTAGGTTCAAGGGTTCAACTGGTCGGGGATGACAATTTCGTGACCAACACGAAGATTTTTGAGAAAGGCATTCAAAACGGGATCGCGAACTCGATTCTCATCAAACTGAACCAGATCGGCACGATGACGGAAACTCTGCAATGCATTGATCTAGCTCGGCGCAATGGCTACACGGCGGTGGTCTCGCATCGCTCAGGGGAAACTGACGACACGACGATCGCGGACTTGACGGTCGCCGCCGGCACCGGTCAAATCAAGTCGGGGTCCGTCTGCCGTGGAGAACGGGTGGCCAAGTACAACCGCCTCCTGGAGATCGAAAAGGAGCTCGGCGCGAGCGGGCATTATATTGGGCGGAAGGCTTACGAACGCTGGAAGTCAAATTGAGCAACAAGACTGACATGAAAAGACGCTAGAAACCTCATTGCAGGCCGTTATGCACTAAAACCCTAGCCAGGCTGGAAGGACCGCGGAGGAGGGGGCCGACCAGATGTGCTGGCGCTCGCTGGGAAAGGCATGACTACCGGCTGGCCCTTTGAAGTTCGGCCGTTGAGGCAGATCCTGAGACAATACTCTTGCGCCGAGGCCAGTGTCCTCTGAACAGGTGATAAGCAAAGAGTGATAGTGATGGCGTCGAGATAAGGGAGCACAGGATGTCTCAAAATCGCGTTGTCGGTTCATCGGCAGCGGCGAGTGAGGTTGATGGGGCGGCCAGGCTTCTCCGTTTGGCGAGTCTAGGGGAGGAGTTAGGGGCCCAGTATATCGCTGATGACGCTCGCAGCTTGGCGGCTCGCGTGTCGGAAGGCCGTTTTTACCTTGCCTGTATCGGCCAGTTCAAGCGCGGCAAGTCAACGTTGATCAATGCGCTGGTCGGCGAGCGCATTCTCCCGGTGGGCTTCGTCCCAGTGACGGCCGTCCCTACAGTAATCCGGTACGGCGCGCACAAGAAGGCGCGCATACAGTCCCGGGAGGGCGTATGGCAGGAGATTGACCCTTCCGATCTCGAGCGGTACGTTTCCGAAGAATACAACCCGGAAAACACGAAGCGGGTGGCAGGCGCGGAGGTATTTGTGCCGAGCTCACTCCTCTTCACCGGCATGTGCCTCGTCGATACGCCCGGCTTAGGGTCTGTGTTCACAGGCAACACAGCAGCCACCCAGGGCTTCCTACCCCACATCGACGCCGCCTTGGTCGTCGTCGGCGCGGATCCTCCCCTGGCAGGCGAGGAACTGGCGCTGGTCGAGGCCGTGGGGCGGCAGGTTCAGCATCTCATCCTGGTCCTCAATAAGGCCGACCGGGCCACCGAGCCAGAAAAAACGGCTGCGGTTCGTTTCACCCGACAGGTCCTGGAGAAACGCTTGCGCCGCTCCGTGGGACCGGTCTTTGAAGTCAGCGCCGCGGAGCGTCTTGAAAATCGGGGGCCAGAGCGCGACTGGGGAAGACTTCTTGCGGCACTTGAGCACCTGGTTCAAGACTCCGGCCGGCAACTCATCCTGGCGGCCTGCGACCGGGGGATCGAACGCCTCAGCGAGCAATTGGTGGCCATCATCAGCGAGGAACGCGAAGCCCTCGAGCGACCCATCGAGGAATCCGAGCGGCGAATCGCCGTGATGAAGGAGACCATCGCGGAGGCGGAACGCTCCATGCGCGAACTCGAGTTTCTCTGGATGGCCGAGCAGCGTCATCTCTCTGACGTGTTTGTCGAACGGCGCAAAGAGTTCGTCAGTTCCGCTTGGCCTCCGGCAGAAGAGGAATTCAAGCGGGCCGTGCGATCCGTGCCGCACAGGATGGGGCCGTCCTATCGGCGGGCCATTATGCGTGAGGCCCAGGAAATTGCGCAGCGGCATGTTCTGCCATGGCTCGCGACTGAGCAAGAGGAAGGAGAAAAGGAATATCGACGGGTTGCCAGCCGTTTTGTAGAGATGGCGAACGATTTTCTGAAGAAGCTTGCCGACGCGGGCATTCGGGAACTGGCGCGTATGCCGCACGCTCTCGACCCGGAGACGGGATTTCGGACCCGCTCGGAGTTTCTGTTTAGGGACATGATCGACGTCGCTCAGCCGGCATCACCCCTACGCTGGCTGGCCGATCTGGTACTGGGGCTCGTGGGGGCGCGTTCCGTGATCGAGCGCGATGGGCGGGAATTCCTGGGCCGCCTGCTTGAAGTGAATTGCTCTCGGGTCCAGAACGACGTCCTCAACCGCGTGCAAGAAAGTCGTGGCCGGTTGGAAGCAGAGATCCGGAAGTTGCTTCATCAAATCAGCCGCATTGCTGTGGAGGCCTTGGCCCATGCGCGGGAGGCACAAGCCTCGGGGGCTGCGGCAGTCCAAGCTGCAGGTGCGCGGCTGGACCACCTGGAACGGGAAATCAGTCCCTTCACAAGGGCCGGATGCTGATATCGGCTCCGGCGGAGCTGGGGCGCAGAGTCTCTGCCGTTGAGACTCTGCGGGCTCGAACGGGTGGAATCAAGCGTCTAATCCGCCTGCATGTCTCGCTTGCGGCGCTTGGTATTATCAGGGGACACCGCAGACCTCCCGAAACGAGGTCCGCGCCGGACGGCTGGCGTGAGTGGAAAGACCCCGTAGTTACATAAGGAACTGCGCCCCCTCCGGGATCAGTTATGCGTTGCCGACTCGGAGGGTGCGGCTATGGTTGCTCTGGAGGCTTCATTGTCGGCAGAACTTATGTTTTCGGCTGGAGGTTCGTTTTGCGTGGAACGGGCAAGTTTTTTCTGTGAGCGGCGTTCGGCCTTCATGCGCTGCTTTTCCAGTCTCTTCATTTCCTTCTGACGCTTCAGGAATGTGGCCATCAGGTCTCCTTCGAATCCAAATATAAGCTGGCAATACCCCAACTGCTGCGTTTGGGACTACCAGCGAGGTTCACGCGGCTTGCGCGGGGCTTCGCTGTAATCTTCGTTTGAGAATCCGCCCGGTCTTCGACCTCCACCCCTACTGCTATGCGGTGCGGTCCGTTCCGTCTTGGGACGCGCCTCGTTCACCTTAAGAGCGCGGCCCCCGAGCTCTTTCCCATCAAGGCCGGCAATTGCCTTGGCCGCTTCTTCATCATTGGGCATTTCCACGAAGGCAAAACCGCGGGCCCGGCCCGTCTCCCGATCCATCGCTACATGGACCCGTGTAACCTCCCCGAACGCTTTGAACAGCGCGGTCAAATCGCTTTCCGTCGTTTGAAAGCTCATATTGCCAACAAAGAGGTTTTTCATTTTTCTCCCTTGACTACAATACATCGCCGGAGGCGCACAGTTTCGAGCACCAGCGCGGCCGCCCCCAGCTTGGTCTTACAAAGAGTTTTGGACAAAGAGGCGGAAATGGCCCGACCGCGACGGATGGCGGAGTTTTCGCAGCACCGTCGCTTCGATCTGGCGGATGCGCTCACGTGTAACGGCGAAAACCCGGCCGACTTCCTCGAGAGTGCACTCGCTGCCATCGTCCAGGCCAAACCGCATCCGGATGATTGCTTCCTCGCGAGCCGTGAGCGTCTTCAGCATGGATGCCATTTGTTCCTTCAGGTTGAGGTTGATGACCGCGTCCGACGGCGATACAAAAGCCTCATCCTCGATCAAGTCACCCAGGTCCGACTCTCCGTCCTTCCCTATGGGCGTCCCCAATGAGATGGGCTGCTGCGCAGCCTTCTTGGTGCTGCGCACCTTTTCGACAGCTACCTCCAACCGCCGGGCGATCTCTTCGGAGGTGGGCTCGCGGCCTAGCTCCTGCACGAGTTGGCGGCTGGTGCGAATCTGCTTATTGATGGCCCCGATCATGTGCACAGGCACTCGAATCGTGCGCGCTTTATCGGCGATCGCACGCGAGACCGCCTGACGAATCCACCATGTGGCATAGGTGGAGAACTTGTACCCTCGACGCCAGTCGAATTTTTCAGCTCCCCTCATCAGGCCAATGTTCCCTTCCTGGATCAGGTCGAGCAATTCCAGGCCCCGGTTCGCGTACTTCTTGGCGATGGACACCACGAGGCGAAGGTTTGCCGCGGTCAACTCCTTCTTCGCTCGTTCGGTTTCGGCCTCGCCGCGCCGGATCAGAAGGAGCGAACGTTTCAGGGCCGCGAGCCCGACCTCGGTCGATTCCTCGATGTCTCTGAGCTGCGAGCGGCGCGAACGCAAATCCTTGCGTAGTGCGGCAACCTTCCCGCGAGCGGCACTGACGCGCCGCTCAAGTCGGGTGGACTCGCGCCCCAACGAATCAATCCGCTCGACCGTGTGTCGCAACTTGTCAATCAGGCGCTTCTCTTCGAGCGGATGCAACCTAATCGAGCGAGCCAGTCGCGACATTTCAACCCGCGTGCGCGACAACCGCCGCCGGGCCCGGAGATGAGCACGTGGGCTCGATCTCGGAATGCTATTTAGCTGAGCCGCCTGCTTAACCCCCAGAGCGTAGAGCTTCTCAATCTTGTCGATGATCCGCAGCGTGAGGCCGGTCTTCTTCTGGATTGTCTCTACCGTCAACTCTTCTTCATCGAACTGGACAACCTCTCTAATCGAACGCGTACCGTTGCGCATTTCCCTGCCAATTCCGATGAGCTCTTTGAGCACAAGTGGAGAACGAGAAATTGTCCTGAGCACCAGCCCGTGGCCGCGCTCCATGCGTCTGGCGATAGCCACCTCAGCTTCTCGCTTTAAAAGCGGTACGCTGCCCATCTCGTGGAGATATAGCCGGACCGGATCGCTGTTCTTGTCCAGAAGGTGTGCTGTCTCGTCGATCTCGGCCTCTTCACGGCGCTCGGGTTCTTCCCGCACGTCGAATTCCACGCCTTCAGTGTCCCCAAGCACACCTTGTGCAGCCTTCGCTACGGAAGCATCTTCGTGGACGTGGGCGTTGTGGCGCTCGAATGCCGAGAACAGGCTGTCGACCTCCGCCGCTGTGTGCGTCTCCCTTGGCAGGATGTTGTTCACCTCGTCATAAAAGACATAACCGAGTTCCTTGCCCGGGTCGATGAGGTTGCTGACCCGGTCATCCCGTTTCTGAGGCACGAGCGACAAAGGTTTCTCCGCTGCAGGGACGGCTGGAATCAACTGTCCGTTTCTTGAGATCCTACCCTTACCGAGAAGAGGCCACGCAGGCATCTATCGAAGGATCAAAACAGCAATTCGTGGAACTCAACCGCAGTTGACGATGGGCGAAAGCGCTCTTTATGGTCTTAACGCTGAAGGTTTCAATGCTCACCGGCCGCACGACACATATTGCTTAAGAACCGTACTTATCTATTTTACACTAACTGCTCGCGTACCGATCTTATATTCTCAAAGCTGCGTCCAGGCCGATCGAGTGGGGGATTCGCGCGCCGCTCAATATTCGGGCTAACGTCAGGCTGGTTAAAGCACGGTGAGGATACCTGCAGTCGGGTCCTCCCCGAGGCGGATAATTGCCTCGTGACTCTGTCGGAGGATCGCTTCAATCTCGCCAGTCGAGCAATTGCCGCGGCGGATCCAAATCACTTTCGGTGGAAAGCCCAGAACTGCGCTCATCTCGCTGAAGTCCGCATCCCGCGTGACGAGGATGAATGCGTGCTCGTGCGCATGATTCCAGAGTACTGCGTCGGAGGCCCGATCCAGCCCGATAGGGTACACGTGGGTAGAGCTTGGGCACAGGTCAGCAAGACGCTGGACAAGTCGCGGCGAAAGGTTTTGGTCGAAGAGGAGCTTCACCCTTTCACAACCAATTGTTGGCGCTCCCGATCAGCCGCGTAGCTGAGGCAGGCCAGGATGTCTTCTTCCGTCAGGTAGGGAAAATCCGCCAGAATTTCCTGGTGCGTCATTCCGGAAGCGAGGTACGAGAGCACATCATAGACCGTCATACGCATCCCTCGGATGCACGGCTTTCCCCCGCGCTTGCCCGGTTCAATGGTGATGATATCTTTATACTTCATGCCGCCAGTATAAGCGGTTAATGCCAGCCCGCACAAGCAGCTTCCATCCGCAGTCATTCTGAGCAGTGGGCAGATTCCGCCGACGCCGTCGGCGGTATTCCGGGGTGGCGCCGGCATCGCTGTTTATGCCGCCGGCCTTGCACGTCGTCGTGACTTCGATCGCCGGCGCCGCCAGCTTCCCAAGCTATTGACATTGAATGTACAATGTAAATCATGAGTGGCGAGCCGCCGTGGGAGTTTGACTGGGATGCGGCAAACGTGCGGCACTTGGCGAATCACCGGATCACCCGCTCGGAATTCGAGCAGGCCATGCGGCACGACCCCATCGTCATCGACCTCGCCGACGAAACCGGCGAGGAGCGGTGGTATGCGCTGGGAGCCACGGATCGATTGCGCGTCCTGTTTTTGGTCTTCACTTATCGCGAAGAGCGCATCAGGCCGATTACTGGCTGGGACGCCGGCAAGAAACTGCAAGAGCTTTATTTTCGGAAAAAGGGGGAGTGAACACCAGATGCCCAAAAAGAAATTGATCGTTCCGAAGTTTATGTCGGAAGCAGAAGATGCCAAGTGGCATCAGCGGAACCGGCGGGCGATGGAGTCGGCCGTGGAACGCCGCATCCTGGAAGGGTCCACGCTTACCCTTCAGCAAGCCGTAGCCCGCGCGAAGACGCGACCGGTCACGCTTCGCCTGGCTGCCACCGATATTGATACGGCGCGCGCCATGGCCGCGCAGAAGGGAATCGGCTACCAGACCTACGTCAAAATGCTGTTGCACGAGGCCTTGCGCCGGGAAGCCGGAAAGCCATAGGCTAGGGACACGATGGACGGAGCCGGAATTGACCCTAATCTCAGCTTTGATCGCTTGCTCTCTCAAGCCAACTGCTCCGCGGACGCAGATGACGGAACCCATGTATACCCGCTTGCCCACAGGCCCGGAGGGCCGGCAGACCGTAGCCCACGGCGCCAGCCAGCCGAAGGGACGTGGAGCATAGAAATGAAGGACCAGAATCAGCTTTTTAAGGAGTACATGCTCAGGTCAGTATCTGCTGACTTCGAAGAGATTGAGAGGATTCTTTCAGATGTAACTAGCTGGGCTGGAGAGGGTGGGATTGCTGTTGATCGTCAAAGAGCCCTCAGAGCGATGGACGAGCTGATCAGCGGAGGCTATGCGCGGGTTTACGCGCTGTCCCCCAAACCCCGTACTCGACGCCTGTCGAGTACTCCCCTGAGCGTGTGGACGTTCTTTGGTTTTACGTGACGCCGCGGGGCAAAGAACTTGCCCTGCGACTTCAGAAAGGCTGGCAGTAAGCGGGTAGAGGTACATATGGCTTACATTCCAGAAAATGCGAAATGGTACGTGGCTACGATGGTCGAGGAGATCACCGTTGAGGGCGACAGCCGGAATGTGGTGCACAAGAACTACATCCTAATCCGCGGGGACTCTCCCGAGGACGCGTACGAGAAGGCATACGAGCTAGGGAAGAAATCTGACGTTTCCTATGAAAATCCAAAGGGAAGACTGGTACAGATCAAATTCAGGGGTTTGAGCGAGCTCAATGTTATCTACGACGAGCTCGAACACGGCGCGGAGCTCCTTTATGAGGAGTTGCTTGGTCTCCCAGAGGAACAGGTTGAAGCGCTCCTACGTTCAAAGAAAGACCTGGGGGTGTTCCAACCGATATCACCAAGCGTGGGTCCGAACTACAGCTCCCGCGAGGTTCTCGAGAACGCGAAAAAGCTGATTGTGAGCGCTGCGGGCGGAGGGCCCGCCCATAAAACGTAAACTGGCCGAGCGGTGCGGTAAGGTCAATTACAATACAGGACCGGGGAGTGCGTAGCTGGTAGATACAAGCGCGGACCTGTTCGCCAAGTCCGCGGCTTTCTGGTGAGATCACAGACTCCACAGAACAGGGGTCTTCGCCAGCCAGCGGCTCTCCGTCATATCCATCATTCGCTCCCCATCACTCCCTCTTTTCGTGAAGCGGTTTCTGTGATAGGTTCCACCCATGTCCGACCCTAACTCACCTCTCCGAACTCCGCAATTCAGCACGGCCGAGTATTCCGGCCAGCCCGGAACGAACCGATGCAAATCCTGCAACCAAGCCTTGTCGGGAAGCTATTACCGACTGAATGGCGTAATCGCCTGCCCTGCCTGCGCACAGAAGGTGAGAGTTCAGATTCCCCAAGACACCCATGCGGCTTTTACACGCGGGCTCGTGTTTGGGGTAGGTGGCGCCATCTTGGGACTGGTTCTCTACGCCGTCTTCACGATCATGACCGGCTGGATCATCGGCTACGTTTCCCTGGCCGTGGGGTATGTCGTGGGCAAGGCCATCCGGAGGGGATCGGGGGGAGTGGGCGGACGGCGATACCAGATCGCCGCCGTGGCCCTGACCTATGCCGCGGTCTCCCTCGCAGCAATTCCGATTGCGATATCGCAGGCGAGCAAGGCACCACACGCGGCCCGCGCCCCGCAGTCCCAAACCCTGCGGGCTCCCTCGGCACAATCTGCGGCGACTGGCGCGCCAGCCGCAGAGCCAGGGCAGCCCGTGGCCAAGCGCCACATCAACATCGGCGCCGCGCTGGCGGGACTGGCGCTCATCGGGCTGGCCTCGCCGTTTCTGTCCCTCGCGGACCCTCTGCACGGCGCGATTGGACTGCTGATTCTTTTCGTAGGCATACGGATTGCCTGGAGGATCGCCGCCGGGGCATCAATCCAGATCCTGGGTCCGTTCAAGTTGCCCGCTCGAGCCCCGGGTCAAGCCCCTGCCGCCTGAGCGGTCGTCGCAAAACTCGGCGGCGACCTTGGTCTTGCGACAGCCTTTCTGACCAGCGAAGCTGAAATCGTGTCGACCACTGAACTGAATCGCCGCTGCTCCCGCTGCACGGGAGAGCTCGAGCCAGGAGCCTTGGCCTGCCCGCAATGCCACGCCTTGGTGCATGCCGACGCCCTGGAGCAGTTGTCGGCGCAAGCCCGGGCGCTGGAAGATCAGGCCAATCCACGGCAGGCCCGCGAGCAATGGTTGCGGGCCCTGGAACTACTGCCCCCGGATTCCACTCAGGCGGAGTGGGTTCGCGGGCACGCGCGTAATCTGGAACTCGCCGCCCGGCGGACGCCCGAAGCGCCGGCCAAAAACCAGTGGGCTCGCAAGCTGGGGCCGCTGGCGCCGGTGGCCATCGCACTGTCCAAGGCCAAGGTTCTCCTCACCATCTTCAAGCTGAACTTTCTACTTAGCTTGGTAGCCTTCATGGGCGTCTATTGGTCGCTCTACGGGGCGAAGTTCGGCCTGGGGTTCGTGGCGCTGATCTTCCTCCACGAGATGGGCCACTTCCTTGATGTGAAACGGCGCGGCCTTCCCGCGGAAATGCCGGTGTTTCTGCCGGGCCTGGGAGCCTATGTTCGCTGGCAAGCCCTGGGAGTTTCGCGCGAGACGCGCGCCGCCGTGAGCTTGGCGGGCCCGCTGGCAGGGTGCCTTACCGCCGCAGCGTGCGCACTAATCTGGTGGGGCACGGGCAATGGAATCTGGGCAGCGCTGGCCCGCGCGGGCGCCTGGCTGAACGTGCTTAACCTGATCCCGATTTGGGTACTGGACGGTGGTCAAGCTGCCTTGGCCATGAACAAGGGCGACCGGCTCGTCCTGCTCACAGCGGGCCTGGCGCTTTGGCTTTTGCTGGGCCAAAACGTGTTCTGCCTCGTCGCGCTGGGGGCGGGATACCGCTTGTTTACAAAAGATCTTCCCCCCCACTCCAGTCGTGCGACGACTGCTTACTTTGTCAGCGTGCTGGTGTCCCTGGGCGTGGTGATGTGGCTCATGCCCGGCAGAGGCTTCGGTAGGCAATAAAGCGGGTGGCCATAGCAAGCGTAGCGTGGACCTGTTCTGAGAGTCCGCGGCTTTTTGGTATCAATGAGGGACGAACCGCGGACCTTCAAAACCGGTCCGCGCCACGCCTGCTGCGCCAGCCAGCCCGCATCATCTCCTGGAGCCCAACGAAGCGGCCTACCACCTTCTGAGGTTGACACCAGGCGACTCGCAAGAAGAGGTTCGACGGCTCAGCCTCAGAAGGTAATTCGGGCGCTGAATTGGGCTTCGCGGCCGGGGTGCATGGCCATTTCGATGGTTCCAAACTGGGGCTCGTTCACGAAGCGATTGGGCGTGCCGTAGTTGGTGTGGTTGAGCGCGTTGAACCCTTCCGCGCGGACCTGGAGGCGCAGTGATTCCCGCAGGTGAAACTCGCGCGTCAAGGCGATATCCGCAATCTGCATTCCCGGCCCTTCCACGGTATTGCGCCCCACGTTGCCGAAGGTGTACGCGGGCGGGGCAATGAAGGCGGCGGTATTGAACCACTCCTCCGAAGTGTGGGTGCCGGAAGGGAACACCGGCTGGCCGGTGTAGTTCGCGCGGATGGGATTCTCACCCAGTGTGGTGCCGGCGTTCGCCGTGTCGCCATACACCGAAATGGTGAAAGGCATTCCCGTCTCCGCCTGATAGACTGTCGCCAGCTCCCAGTGGGAGGTGAGGCGGCCCATCCACGCCCGCTGATTTAGCCCGGGCAGATTGTAGACGAAGGTGGCGACGTAGCGAAGGCGAACGTCGCAGGCCAGTCCTTTCTCGGCATCGAGGTCGGAATCATTTTGCGGGATGGCGGATTCATCCATGGGGGAGCGAAAATCCGGCGCGTTGGTAAGGCTCTTGGCCCAGGTGACATTGGTAAGAAAACTGAGTCCGTGGGAGAAGCGGTGGCGAACGTCCACCCAGCCCGCGTTGTACCAACTGCGCGCGGAGTTTTCCAGCAGGTTGATGGTGGAGACGGGCTGATCCAGGCTGGCGATAGTGAGGCCGCTGGGAATAACGTTTCCGCTGGGAATAACGGTTCCGGGAAGAAAATTGATGGTCTTGAAAGGCCGCCGCGGCTGGAGGAGCCCCGGTCCGGGAGGCGGATTGTTGATCAGGTGGGCGCGTTGGAGGTGGAATCCGTCCTCGCCCTGATAACCGATCTCCAACACCGTGTTGGGAGTAAGCGCTTTCTGCACCGAATAGCTCCATTGCTCGATGTATTGCGAGGGGCTATGCGGGTCAAAGGCAGTGAAGCTGGTCACGGTCTTGCCCAAAACCGGTGGGGCGAAGTTGAATCCCGTCAGGCTGGGAGTGTAGTTGTCACTCTGCTGGGTTTGCGGAAAGACAAAGGGCACGTTGTGACGTTGGTTGCACCAGGTGTTCATGTCCACGGGAGTATAGAAAATGCCGTAACTGGCGCGCATGACGAAGGGAAACTTCCCCTGGAAGGAATGGGTCAAGCCCACGCGGGGCGCGAAGTCGAGCTTGCGGGTGTACAGCAACCCGGCGGGTGTGCCCTCCTGACCTCCGATGAAAATATAAGGGACACCATCCTGCCAGGTCAGGTTGCTGCCGCGCTTATCGGCCTGAATATCGGTGAGCGGGCTCATATACTCGTAGCGTACGCCCACGTTCACGGTGGTATTCCCCGTGACGCGCCAGTCGTCCTGCACAAAGCTGTCCGCATACCACTGGCGCAGATTCATTTCCGGAATGCCGGCCTGCCGCTGCTTGACCACTGGCAGACCGAGAAGGAAGCTTGCCAGCGCGGCGCCCGTGCCGTCATTGGTGGCCGTTTGCGTCGTGAAGCCATTGGTGAACTGGTAGTAGCCGCGGTTCTGGAAGAAACCCCACATGGGCCAGTCATAATCCCGCAGGTCGCCGCCCACTTTGATCGAGTGCCGCCCCCATTGCTTGTTCCAGATGTCACCCGCTTGCAGGACGGTATCCCAATCATGCACCGGCGTCGCCGCATAAGAATCACCAAAGGAGTTGTAACCCTGAACCGTGACGTAGGGCATGCCCCACGCGCCCTGCCCACCGAATCCCACTCCCTGGACGCCCAGTTGACTGACGTAATCGGTGGTGAAGTTGTCCTGGGAGTAGCGGTGCATGGAAAGGCGCGACATCCCCAGCCAAAACACGTTGACCGACGTGGACGAGATCAGGTGCGTGTACTGGAGGGTCAGGTTCTGCGCCAGATTGTTGTCAAAGGATCCGAAGCTGGGCAGATTCTCCGGAGTAAAATCCCTCTCGGCAAGGAAGGAATAGCGCGCGAACAGCGCGTCGCCATGGGGCAAATTCTGGTCAAGGCGGAGGGTTGCCTGATTGGAGAAATTACGGTTGTTGCGCAGGTCCAGGTAGTTGTTGGAGTCCGGCCCGGTGCCGATGGGCGTCGTGCCCATGCTCATGCCCACCATCCCCATCATGCCTGACGCCATATTGGGAAGCGGCACCTGCGCCAGCTCGCCCATGGCGACGGAGCTGATTCGGCCGCTGGGAATCGCATCATTCGGAAAGGGGTTGCGGAGAACAGCGGGATTGGAAAAACCGGTGGGAAGCGACGGGGTGTAATTGGGATTCGCATGCGTGGTGGCGGGATCGTAAATGGTCACGCCGCTCATGCTGAAATCTCCCATCTGCTCCATCGCGGTGGGAACGGTCTCAATTTGCGCGAGGCCGTTGCTTAAGCGAAAGCCCTCCCAGTTGGCGAAAAAGAACGTGGAATTCTTGCGGATCGGACCTCCAATCGATGCGCCGAATTCATTCTGGGCGAGATGCGGTATGTTGGTGGGGTCCGTGAACGTGCGGGCGTCAAAAGTGTTGCTGCGGACAAACTCATAGATGTCGGCGTGCAATCCATTGCTACCCGTCTTGGTCACGATGTTGACCTGGGCGCCGCCCGCCCCGCCGAATTCCGCCGAGTAACTGCCTGTCTGCACCTTGAACTCGCGAATGGCGTCGGGCGAGGGGCTGTAGGAGAGCGTGTTAAACGTGGGGTCGGTATCCGTTGAGCCATCCAGCAGGAAGTAATTTGCGTTTGGCCGCCCACCCCCGACGCTCAAGGCCGAGTTCTGGTTGGGCCGCCAGTAAAGCGGATTGGCGTTTCCCATTTGCGCTCCAAATCCTGCGTGAGCGGCCGGGGCCAACAGCGCCAGGTCGAGCACATGCCCGCCATTTAGCGGCAGCTCCTTTGTCAAGGTGGGTTCGATGACTTCTCCCAGGCTGGCATCCGCCGTGCGCAATAATCCCGCCGAGCCAACCACCTCGACCTCCTGCCTCAGTGAGTCGACCTGCATCACGAGATCGAGGCGAAGATACTGGTTCACTTCCAGCGTGAGCGTCTGCACCGCCGACTCGAATCCCTGCAAAACGGCGGAGAGCTGGTATTGCCCCGGATTCAGGCTCACAAACTGGTAGGTGCCCTCCGGCGTAGTTTCCACCGTGCGCGCCAGCTCCGTTTGGGTCTCCGTCAGAGCGACCTTGACGTTGGGAAGTGGCAGTCCTTGAGCGTCGCGCACAATGCCATCAATGCGCGCACTACTGGCTTGCGCACGAACATAAGGTGCTTTAAACCCAATGATCAGAAGCGCGGGTAAAACCCACATCCCCTTTCGCATAGCTCAACCTCCCTACGGGGAGGAGCGGATTGAGACCGCTCCTCCCCACAGTATCGCTATCCCAGGAACTTTTTAGACCCTTCGAGAAGCCAGGTAGAAACCGACGCAGCGGGGACACTACCAGTGGAAGGCTAGGTTTGCAATAACCTCAACCCATTAGTCTCCTTGGAATTAAGCGATCAGTGGCTCGAATAATGTATCGGACATTATGGAGGGTTAGGGGAGCAGCACCATCGTCCGGGAGAGCTGTTTGACAGGTGCGACTAGGATGACGATAAGCAAGCGGAGCGTGGACCTGTTCTGAGGGTCCACGGCTTTCCGGTATCAATGGGGGAGGAACCGCGGACCTAAACGACAGATCCGCGCGACCTAGGGGAACGCGTAACTAGCCATTGATTACGAGTTCCGGTAGCGCAATAATGCTAGCCATTGCGGATTTGGGAACAGACCTGAATTGGGAGGCGGTGGAGTGAACGTGCCTGTCATCGCTACCCGCGTTTACTCCTCATGCTCAGAAAGCGCCTGTGTCGCTGCGACTAGTGGGCCCGCTGTACGTGCCGGTGCGAAGATGACGACAGACGAGGTGCTTGTGCAGGTTTGGTTGACAGACGACTGTTCTCCTTAGTCTGACGAGGTGCGCACGTGGAGCATTCGGAAAAGCAAACGAAGACTGTTTCGGCCGGTACTCCAAACCACACGGACAATCCTGCCACCCTGGGTTCCCTCAAGAAGATCTCCTCGCTTTATGCGGTTAGCTTTCTAATTTTGGCTGCGCTAATCGCGGGTTTCGTTTGGTACGACTTGCGCGCGGGCTACCGCGACACTCTCGCCCACTGGAACGTGCAGTTGTCCAGTTCCGTCGATCAATGGGTAGGGACTGGCAACCTGTGGCTAAACGAGCGACGCACGGACACGATAGCAGTTGCCATGAGTCCCTGGGCTGCCCGCCTGCTCTCTGCGGGGGGAAGCCAAAACAAAGTGGTGGAAATCCGGCAAGAAATGGAACGAGGAATCGCACATATGGCCGCCATCAATGGATTCCTGGGCGGCGCGGTTGGAGATCGTGATTGTCGAATCGCGGCGCAAACGGGCCTTCGGCCGGAAATGGCTCAAGGTGTCCGGGAAGCTTGCCAGGGGGTGCAGCAGGCGGGCGAATACCGAGTCGCCGCCATCGGCATGGAACAAGGCCACGTTTGGATAAGCCTTTCGGCTCCAGTGATTGCGGAAGGCCGAGCCTCGTCATCGGCTCAAATCGCTCGCCGTATGATCGGATCAGTGGTCATGGTGGTGGAAGATTGGCCGGACATCCTTCGGTTTTTCAAACCTGGGAACCGTCCCACACGGAGCAGTGAGGGCCTGCTTGTGTGGAAGAAGGCTGATGAGGCCCTTGTCTTTTCTCCGGACCTCCTCGCCCGGGGAGGGGAATCGTTTTTCCGGCGGCCGCTGACTGGGCCAACCTTCGAGTCTCGCGTGGCTCGTGATGGCGATGTGGCATTTAATGAATTCATCGACTCTCGCGGGCAGCGTGTATTCGGTGTAGCCCGGCGAATTGTAGTGCCTGGCTATAGTCTGGCCCACAAGATGGACCGGAAGGAAGCACTCTCGGAGTACCGCCGGCATGTGGTGACGGACGGGCTGGTGGGAGTTCTCGCTCTACTGTTGTTGGGATCTGTTTTGGTGGCCCTGCAGCGGCACGCGGCGGCGCAAGGGCTCGAAGAAAGGGTCAAACAGCAGCAGGCGCTCCTGGAACTGAAGCAACACATCGAGGTGTCGGAAGCGCGCTTCCGGGAGTTGGTGGAAACCGCTGAGGCGATCGTTTGGGAGACCGACGCAGCGGCCCAGAGAGTCACCTTCGTGAGCCAGGGGGCTGAGAAGATCCTGGGCTACACGACGGACCAGTGGCTCCAGACTCCAGGCTTCTGGGCCGACCACCTCCACCCCCAGGATCGCCCGGCAGCACTGGCCTGCGAACGAGAGGTGGCGGAAAAAGGCCAGCCCCGCTGGGTGGAATACCGCATGAAGACGGCAGATGGCCGTGATCTTTGGTTCAGGGATTTCATGCACGCGGTTTCAGGTCCCGAGGGGAAGGTGGAACGGCTGCGCGGCATCATGGTGGACATCACGGAGAGCAAGCGGGCAGAAGAGGAATTGCGGGCCAGCCGACAACTGCTTCAGGCGACCCTCGACAGCCTGCGGGACGCGGTCTTCATCCTGAGGTCCGATAATAGTGAAATCCTCGATTGCAACCCTGCGGCGACGGAAATCTTCGGCTATAGCCGGGAAGAAATGGTGGGGGGACAAACCCGGTGCCTGCACGCGAGCGAGGCAGCACTTCACGAGTTTAGAGTACGGCTCACTGACGCCGTGGCGGAGAAAGGCTATTTGCAGCAGTTCGAGTTCCAGATGAGGCGAAAGGACGGGACGGTTTTTCCCACCTCACACTCAGTGGCGCCCCTGCGAGACAATCAGGGGGACCAAACGGGGTGGGTGAGCTTGGTGCAGGACATCACTGAGCGCAAACGGGCGGAAGAGGCGCTGCGCGAAAGCGAACGGCGGCATAGGGTTCTTTTTGAGTCGGCCGGGGATGGTCTCCTCCTGATGCGGGGGGATCGCTTCGTGGACTGCAATCAGAAAGCCCTTGAGATGTTTGGCTGCGGACGCGAACAGCTTGTCGGGACGACGCCTTTTGCCTACTCCCCGCCCCAGCAGCCGAACGGGGCAGACTCCCAGGCGGCTGCGCTCGAGAGAATAAAGCTCGCCCTGGAAGGACAGACTCTTCACTTCGAGTGGCGGCACCGCCGATGGGATGGAACGCCTTTCGAAGCTGAGGTCACTCTAAACCGCTTGGAGATTGCAGGGGAGGCTCATCTCCTCGCTCTGGTGAGGGACGTCACTGAAGACAGGCGGACCGAGGAACAACTCCGGAAACTGTCCCTCGCGGTCGAGCAAAGTCCTGCGACGGTAGTCATCACCGACGTCCAGGGCAAGATCGAATATGTCAACCGCGCATTCACTCAGCTCACCGGCTACACCGCGGAAGAAGCTATTGGGCAGAACCCGCGCATTCTGAAGTCGGGATTAGTGCCTGCCGCGACCTACCAGGAGCTCTGGGAGACTGTCCTTTCTGGGGGTGAATGGCAGGGGGAGATTGCTAACCGGAAGAAGAACGGAGAGATCTATTGGGAATCCAACTCCATCGTCCCCATAAGGGACTCGGGCGGCGCTATCACCCATCTACTCGCTCTCAAGGTAGACATCTCCGAGCGCAAGCGCACGGAGGAAGCACTGCGGGACAGCGAGCGGCGGTACCGCCTGCTATTCGAGGGTAACCAGGCAGGTGTTTCACTCGCCACCCTGGATGGACGCCTGCTGGATTGTAACGAAGCCCTGGCTTTGATGTTCGGGTACGAATCGCGGGAGGATATGCTGTCCCAAAAAGTGTCCAACTTTTACCTCGACCCCGCCGACCGCCGCCGGCTTGCCGAGAAACTGAAGAAGGAGGGAAGGCTTCTGGGGGTCGAAATATGTTGTCGGAAAAAGGACGGAACACCTGTCTCGGCGCTCTTCAGCGCGTCGTTCGTGCCCCAAAATGGCGAGGAGCCAAACCTGGTGCAGGTGACGGCCATCGACATCAGCGGACTCAAGCGGGCGGAAGAGGAGCGGCAACGTTCTCTCGAACAATTGCGGGCGCTCGCCGCGCGGCTGCAAAGTATTCGGGAAGAGGAGCGGAAGAGTGTGGCTCGCGAAATCCATGATCAACTGGGCCAAGCGTTGACCGCCATTAAGATCGACATGAGCTCTCTGATTCATGATCTGCCGGCAGCTAAGAAACGAGGGTCTGAGTCCTTCCTGACTCTGATCGACCAAACGATTCAGTCAGTGCGCAGAATCTCGACGGAGCTGCGGCCGGGGATTCTAGACGACCTGGGTCTGGTGGCGGCGGTGGAATGGGCAGGGGAAGAATTTGAGGCTCGCACCGGGACGACGTGCCGGTTGGATTTGCCCCAGGATGATATCGCCGTCGATCCGGAGCAGGCCACCGCGATTTTCCGCATATTGCAGGAGGCGCTGACCAATGTGGCGCGGCACGCTGGCGCCAGCGAGGTCGAGGTACGGCTGGCTAACGAAGATGGCGACCTGACCCTGGAAGTTCACGACAACGGCAAAGGGATTGCTGGGGATGAACTCTCGAACGGCGGGTCACTCGGAATCCTGGGAATGCGGGAGCGGGCCATGTTGTTGGGAGGAGAGCTTACGATCAGCGGCCCTCCCGGAAACGGTACGACGGTGAGGGTCCGGATTCCCGCGGCCCGTCACAACCATCAGGTGCAACTTAAGTGATTAGAGTTCTCATCGCCGATGATCATGCCATCTTGCGCAGGGGGCTGAAGGAAATCTTGGCCCGTGAACTTAAGCAGGTCGTGTGCGGCGAAGCCGAGGACACGCAGCAAGCTCTCGACCTCGTCCGGAAGCAAGAGTGGGACCTCGTGATCCTGGACGTGAGCATGCCGGGGCGAAGCGGTCTGGACGTCATCCGGGAACTGAGACCTTTGCGGCCCAAACTCCCTATCTTGGTGTTGAGCATGCATCCGGAAGACCAGTACGGCAAGCGCGTGCTGAAAGCCGGAGCCTCCGGCTATATGAACAAGGAAAGTGCGCCCGAAGAATTGATTAAGGCGATCCGCAAGGTACTTGCCGGCGGCCGATATGTGAGCCCGGCATTGGCGGAAGTGCTCGCCTTAGATCTAGGCCGGGAGGCAGACCAGCCTCTCCACGAGAGGCTGTCGGACCGTGAACTGGAAGTCCTGCGGTTGATTGGGTCAGGCAAGGCCATCTCCCAGATCGCCGAAATGCTGCACTTGAGCGTGACGACCGTGAGTACGTATCGCGCGCGCATTTTGGAGAAGATGAGCATGGCGACCACCGCCGAGTTGATGAACTATGCGCTGCGCAATCAACTTGTGGATTAAATCGCTGGGAAGTCTGCCCCCTTTCGTTGCATGATAGCCTGCCTCCGGAGCCCTGCTTCTTTCGAAACATTTCCCGCCCATCGCTGGCTCGTCTGAAGCCGTGTCTCAGAGGTAGCGCCCGCCGTGTAGTACAAAACACGATACCCACCCTTTACGCAACTCTACACAAAAAACCCATTTCCATTGATTGCGCCTGCCCTCTGCGGGCTGCAAGATTGAAATCGAAGCTCGATGAGAGTCCTAATTGTAGATGACTCGGAAGTCTTTGTTCACCGCTTGGCGTCTAGCCTGGCGGAGGTAACAGGATTAGAGATTGTCGGTTACGCGAACAATGTTGCGGACGCGGTCAAGGAAATCCGTAAGGTGGAACCCGACGTCGTGATTCTTGATATCCGCATTCCGGGTGGAAGCGGCATCGACGTGCTCGCGGCCTTGAAGGAAGATCAATTCAAGCCGATCGTGATTGTGCTTAGCAACTACGGCTTTCCGCAATATCGCAGGAAATGCCTGCGGAGCGGAGCTCGCTTCTTTATCGACAAATCTGCTGAGTTCCACAAGGTGACTGAAGTGTTGCGAAGTCTGATGGAAGCGACTGCGGCTTGAACCGGCGCTGGTCCCCAGAGGGCAGTCAGTGAGTTTCTTTAAGAAGTGGAAAAGAACGAAGAATACAACGGAGCAACACGCAGCGGTTCTTGAGCGGACCTTGGCGTTGAGCAACGTCATGGTGACAAGGTGTTCCTCGCCGACGTTGCCGGTCTCGTTCAAGCCGCATCGCCAGCCCGTTGACTGACATTCGGAAGGGAGGCTTGCTGGCGTGTTGAAGTTCATGGCCGCATTCATGGTGGGTGCGGGAGCAGGCTTGGCTGTTTCGTGGAGCTACATCCTCTCGATGAAAGCCAAGATCAAAGTTTGCCTGAGTTACATTCACGACCGAATCGGCGAGGGCATGGACGCGGAGCTGATGGACCACAGTATCCAAGAGGAGCGTGAGGCGAAAGGACCGGGGAAGCTTACGCCTACCCCTTGCACAGGTGCTACATCATCCCGACCGGAAAGGGCAAAGGTGGCAGAAAAACCACATCTGATCGTCAGCGTTTCAGGCAACGGGAAGCTAGTGAGTTATGTGTGCTCAAGCTGTTTGCGAAGCTTTCCACTACTCGAAAACCAATCGCCGAAAGAGGTTGTGGCGGAGCTATTCCGCCGTTTTAAAGAACACCGTGAGCAAGAACATCCGGAGCTGTCTGCAGGAACGTCCCCGTAAGCCCCCTTCCCGCCCCGGCCGGTGAAAACGCCGGTTGCGGTCCACCCTCTCCCCCACAGGAGGCGACGGCAAGAAGATCAAATCATCGCTCGCCTCCCCCCCCACGGGGGCGACCCAGCGTAACCCAGTTGCCCTGGGATATGTCAGACCACCCCTTTGGGGCTTACGAGCGTCGCGCGGTCGAAAAATACTCTCATGTCCACGCAGGCAGATTGGTAGACAAGTCAGGCTTGCCGGCGCGACCCTATGCATGAGATTCTTGTTCCTTGCCGGGGCCAGTCCTGATCAGCCGGGCATAGCCTGGCGCGCCCGGTAGCCTCGTGGAATTTGCATGCCTCTGCGCGGTTCATTTCGAGCCCTTATCATGTGTGATGTGGCGGACAGCATCCTGCTTGACCGCTTGCGCACCATCCTTGATGTTTCGGCCACGCGCAGCCCCAGTTTTGCTCATCCTACCCCGGAATACGTGCGCTTCGAGCGGCCTCCCGTGGTGGAGGCCGTTGCCCCGATTGAAATCGAACCGCACCGCCACATCGAAGGGAAGGTCAAGTACTACGAATACGGCGTGGTGAGCGTCGAACTTGAGCTGCAGTTCGAGTCGGAGTGGGGCTCACTGGTTGACCAGTCCAGCCGCTGGATAGCCGGCCCCGGGATCGAGGACCGCGCCATGCAACTCATCCGCCAGCGGCTGCAACGCATAGCGCCTGCGCTGCTCAACCCCTACGAGAGCTATCTCACAGAGGATTACTACATCGTGCACGTGCGCGAGGCATCCGGCACGGGCGGCGGGCCCGCAACTGGGGCCGAATTGCTGGCTCTCCACGGCGGCGAGATCGCCCAGATTGTGCGCGGGGAGTCCACGGCGTTGTCCGATACGGAACGCCAGGAAATCCTGCAATCGAGCCTTTCTTACTATCCCACCGATCTGCTCGTCCCCGGCTGGACGGCCGCCCTGGTCTACGACACGGAGGAAGGCGCAGCACCCACCATTCAACTGCTGGAGTACGCCAACACTCAGCTTCTCGAATTCCGCCATTACGATGCGGTGCTCACTCGCGTGTTGCAAGGGGTCTATCGGTCCCTTGATAAGGGAGGCGGATTCTTATCCCATTGGAAGCTGGCGCGGGAGGCGGAGCGCTTGAACGCCTTGCGGCTCGAGGTTACGGAATTGACCGAGCGCATCGACAACTCGATCAAGTTTTTGAGCGATATGTTCTACGCTCGCCTCTACCGCCTGGCCGCCAACAAGGTCGGAGTGTCTGACTACCGAAACCTGGTTGACCAGAAGCTCCGCACAGCAGGCGAGCTCTACCAGTTCATGGTTGAAAGATTCCAACATTCCCGGGGCTTCGTCCTGGAACTGGGGGTTGTGATCATTCTGATCATCGAGTTGGTCTTTCTCTTTAGAGGCAAGACGTAGTGAACGGCTTCTTCAATGATTGATTCCTGTGGCCCGTTTTACCGAGCATCGTCAGCGTGGCGCGAAGCGCCCTGGAGTGCGGTGGCCTTAGCCACCGTCTTTCTTGAGCACCGTACCAAATCCCAACTTGCAGATTCCAAGGCGGCGTCGAGCCGCTGCACTCCAAGGCGCCTGCGGCGTGCTCAGCCGGGGTCAGTCTTCCTCCACAATTGCCACGTCCCACGGCTTCAGTGTGAGGGGTTGCGCATGCATGATGGCGCTACCTGTCAATAGATCTTTCCCCACCGCATAGGGGTAGGCAAACGATTTCTGTTCACTCGAATAGTTGAAGTAGTAATGGAGCCGCTTGCCGAGGCGGTTCACCCCGTGCCTTACTCGGACCGCAGCAGGCAACTGCTGATCGGGCCCGGCGAGTGCAATTTCCTTCAGGACGTCAAGCAGCAGGTGCTTTTGCAGCGTATCGGAAAGATAGGTTCCCTCGTAGAGCAGCGTGCCCGACCCATAGTGGTTTTCCGTGACGGCCGGCCAGCGCCCGAAGAAGGGATGGTCGTACCAGGCGCGTGCCTCGGCGTGTTCCGGCATGAGGAATTCAGCCCAGTAGCTGACCTTGTTGTCACCACCCGCATGGAAGGGATCCGCTTTGAGCGCCAAGGGCTGCTCAAGATTCGAAAACTCCTGATAGCTGAAGCCCGCCGCCTCGCGCAGCGGCCCCGGCGCCCGCACCCAGCGGACGGCCGAATTCTCATTGGCGAAACCGCTCTTGAAGGTCATCACCACGTGGCCGCCGTTCTTCACGTAATCCGCGATGCGGTTGAGGAGGGCGTCATCGGCGATATAGAGCGCCGGGACCACCAGCAGTTTGTAGCGTGAGAAGTCCGGCGTCTCCGGAAAGACAAAGTCCACACCCACATTCAGCTCGTAAAGCGCCTTATGGAGTTGCCGTACCAGCGAAGCGTAGTCCGCCGCCGGATGGGCCTGCGACCACTGCGGACCGCCCGACGCGAAGGGCATGAATTCGATCGCATTCAGTGAGTCACGGCTCCACAGGATGGCCGCGGGGTTCGAGATTTTCAGGTCCACGAGGTGCGGCCCGATCCTTTCGATTTCGTGGGCAGTGCGGGAGACTTCGGCGTAGGCGCGGTTGGGTTCCAAGTCGTGCGACAGCACCCCCTTCCAATAGGTCTCCTGATTGGCCGCAATCGACGCCCAGTGCCAGTACTCCACCATATTCGCGCCGTTGGCGAGGTGCGTGTAAACATCCGCGCGCAACTGACCGTCATAGGGTGGAAACTGGTAGGACGAGGTCCAATCCGTGGTTTGCGCGTTGGTCTCCGTTACCAGGAAGTTCGTTCCCTGCAGGGAACGGGCAAAGTCCTCATTCAGGGCTTGCTCCGCCCCGTCGAAGTGCTCCTGCGTGCCGTGATAAACGTTGATCGCCGGGACATCCAAAAAGGCGGCAATCGCTTCCTCATTCACGTCGTTACGCATAGCGCCGCCAAAATCGGTGGTGACGAATTGATCGGGCCGGCGGTACTCGCGGACGAGCGCGGCCTGCCAAGCCAGAAAATCCGTCACCCGCATCTGCTCCCAGCGCGACCACTCCAGCTTGTAGCCGGTGCTCTGCGCGCTATCGCGCGTAGGCAGGTCTTCCCAGGCATTCACGTCCTCGCCCCAGTAATTGAGGAACCACGCCTTATTCAGATTGCCGGTCGTGCCGAACTTGCCGCGCAGGTGATTCACGAAGCCCACGAAGACATCGCGGTTCGAGGCACCATAGGCAGACGTCTCGTTGTCAATCTGCCAGCCAATAATTGTGGGATTGTTTCTATAGTGCTCCACCAGGTTGCGAATCACACGCTGGGCGTAGAAGCGGTAAACGGGGCTGTCGATGTCCATGTTCTGCCGCATTCCGTAGAACGTCTCGCCCCCGCCCAGCGGCCGCGCCAGAACTTCCGGATGCGCGTGATAGAGCCAGGTGGGAATCGAGTAGGTGGGTGTCCCCATAACGACCTTAATGCCCGCCTTCCCCATGGCGGCAACGACGCGGTCCATCCATGCGTATTCGAAGTGGCCGTCGGTGGGCTCCCACAAGCTCCAGGTAGATTCTCCCATGCGCACCACGCTGAGGCCGGCCTGCTGCATGAGAGCCACATCCTTATCCAGCCGCTCATAAGGCATGTACTCGTGATAATAAGCCGCACCGTAAAGCACGCTTTGCAACGGGGGGATCGCAGAAGATTCCACCGTCTGAGCCTTGGCCACCCCCATGCCCACGCCCAGATAGAAGGCCACAACGGCAAGCATGCCGATCCAACGCTGCGCCGGAATTCGAGCAAGCACAGTCTGCACCATAAACCGACCTCCCCCACTTTTTCATACCGCACATCATTTGAAGTACGGGAGTATAGCCTGACCGCAGGGTGGTAATCCACCTGCGACCCGGGACCGCTTGACTCCTGCCCAGAACACGGTGAGAATCCCTTCCGGGAACTTAGCGGGACCACCGCCCGTGCGTAGAAATATGATCAAAGTATTCATCCCTCTCGACTTGTGCCGCCAAGGAGCGATTATGTTTCGCCGTTTTCTTGTACTGCTTCCGTTGTGTCTGATGCTCTCTTCCTTCGGTTTCGACACTGCACTCTCATCTTCTCCACAGGGGACACACATGGTCAAAAAAGAAGCTTTCGGTACCACTCTCGACGGCAAACCTGTCGACCTCTACACTCTGACGAACTCGCACGGCCTGGAAGTCCGCGTGATGACGTATGGTGGAATTATCGTTTCCCTGCGAGTTCCCGACCAAAAGGGCCACTTGGATGACGTGGTGCTGGGTTACGACAAGCTGGATGGCTACCTTGAGAAAACTCCCTACTTCGGGGCCATCATCGGACGGTATGGAAACCGGATCGCTAACGGCAAGTTCACCCTGGATGGCAAGGAATACGCACTGGCGAAGAACAATGGCCCGAACGCCTTGCACGGGGGAATCAAAGGTTTCGACAAAGTGGTTTGGCAAGCCGAACCCTTCGAGAAGAAGCAGGAGGCCGGACTGATTCTCAGGTACAACAGCCCGGACGGGGAAGAAGGTTATCCTGGCAACCTTAAAGCCACGGTCACTTATACGTTGACTGACCAGAACGAGATCATTCTCGACTATCAGGCCACCACGGACAAGGCCACCCCCATCAATCTCACGAACCACAGCTATTTCAACCTGGCAGGAGAGGGGAAGGGCGACATCCTGGCCCACCAACTCACGCTGAACGCCGACCACTTCACGCCCGTGGACAAGAACCTTATCCCTACGGGCAAGATCGCCAGCGTGAAAGGGACTCCCCTCGATTTCACTCAGGCCACCATCATCGGAGCCCGGATCGGTCAGCAGGATGAGCAACTGATTCTCGCGGGCGGTTACGATCACAACTTCGTGATTAACCGGCAAGGCAAAGGCCTGGCGCTCGCGGCGCGGGTCGTCGAACCCACCAGCGGGCGCGTCCTGGAGGTTTCCACGACCCAACCGGGCGTGCAATTCTATACGGGCAATTTCCTGGATGGCACCATCACCGGCAAACAAGGGCACGTGTACAAAAAGCGCTACGGATTTTGCCTGGAAACCCAACACTATCCGGACTCGCCCAACCAGCCGAGTTTCCCATCAACGATCCTGCGGCCGGGGCAGGTTTACCACACCACGACGGTATTTAAGTTCTCCGCACGTTAGGAGAACGAAATCGAAGACGAAAACCCCGGCTATAGGCACTTTCTTATCTTAGCGCTTATGGGCCAACGGCCTGGGTTTAGATGATCCCCCAATTCTGCCGCCAGCCCTGAAAGGGCGAGATACGTTGGACGCGCACGGAATCGCCTACGACGAGCGGTACGTGTGGGATTGAAAAGGATTGTTCCGCCCCTTCAGGGCTCGGGTATCGGCTTGGGTCCCGCTGGCTTTTCCCACGTCGGGCACTCCCCTCGCCGTTCGATGCAATCGCGCGGAGGCGCCAAGGGTGGATTGGCATTAACGGAAGGACCCACAGTCAGGAAACCGCTGACTGTGGCTACCCGCTGCATTGCCTCTCCGCAAAGTGGGGATTTCGCCGGCCCTGAGTCAAGCCCTGCACAATCACGCTACTACAAAGGATCGCGTTGGTTTGCCGCTGTCGTCAACGCTGTCAATAACGTTGTCGGTGTTCAGCGTGGGTCTCCATGAAGAAGGCCGGACTCGTGCCCTTGGACCGGCGCGCGGTGACTCGCCACAGTCGCCGCACAGCCTATAGTATAATGAGAAAAGGCGTACGGGCATCCAGACCAGCGTAAGCTATGATTGTAAGACTTAGGGCGAAATCCTAATGAAGGGCCGCTCCTCTGAAGTGGATCATTGCTGCTTCGGGGGTCGAACTTCTATGCGCATTGGGCTCAGGCCAGGATTGCACAAGCATGGCGTCTCGCACCACTTTACGCGCCCAAGAAAAGCTCTTCTGGTCCTTTCTTACCTCTTGACATGTGGGTGTCAAGCACACCGGACCAATTCCACGCCATCGATAGGATTTACCAGAACGCCTCGCGCTAGCGAAGGCAATCCGTACAAAGTTGTCACGATCGAGGGGCGTGTGATCGGTGCTCGTCCAGCTCAGCAGATCGTTTTGTACGCCCGGAGTGGGGCTTGGTGGGTACAGCCGCTGGCAGACCGACCCTTCACGAAGATTCAGCCCGATTCCAGTTGGAAGAACTCGACCCATCCCGGGACAGAGTATGCCGCTCTGCTTGTCGACCCGGGATATCAACCGCCTGCCATAACCATCGAGCTGCCAGGTGCAGGAGGCGCCGTGGCCGCCGTGGCGGTGGTGGAGGGTGAGCCATTTTTCTGGCAGACATGGTGGTTTCGGGCCAGTGCAAGTCTGGTGCTTCTGGCCGTGGTGTTTGGTGCCTTCCGTATGCGGGTTAGAAACCTTG